>Ga0210389_10000147_pt1 | contig 72033 bp, 66 predicted proteins | sample IncBWH28OmetaG_FD_160127 | JGI IMG/M metagenome (GOLD analysis project Ga0210389, IMG submission 160127) | Forest soil microbial communities from Barre Woods Harvard Forest LTER site, Petersham, Massachusetts, United States - Inc-BW-H-28-O ...
TGGATCGAATCCCAGTCGATGGTTCCGAGATAGAGCGGGCGTTCCGGAGTTCCACCGGCGGTTACGTTCAGGCGCAGATCGCCGCCTTCCATCGCTACCAGAGAACTCAGGTCGTTGTACAGAAACCAGCCGTCCCTGATTTCGACATGGCGCACATGCAAGTCGAGCAGCGTTTGTTGCAGAGGCAGTTTGGAGTTGTTCTGCTTCAGGAGAGGAAGATTGTTGCTGCCGTCTTTTTCGACGCGCAGGTGAACTCTGGGCTGCACCAGCACCAGATCGTTCAGCGAAACGCGGCGTCCCCAGAAGGAATCGATGCGTAGCCCGATCTTCGCCTGCTCGGCGCTTAAGAGAGGCTCCGTGCCCGGCGGCTCTTTTCCGTGAATCACCAGGCCGTTCACGTTGACGGTCAGGGAAAACCAGGCAACGGAAACCGTGCGTACTTCGACGCGGCTGGCGGTCAGATTTTGCAGACGATTGACCAGGAAGTGGCGCAGGACGGGATTCAACAGGCCGCTGCCCAGCGCGATGACGACCAATGCAACGCCAAGCAGGGTCCAGGTGCCGAGCACCCAGAAGAGATGCTCGAGCCAGAGAATCTTTTTGCGGCGAGATTCCTTGGTCATTTGGATTTCTCGTCGAGCATGGTTTCAACGCGGACGCGCGTACGGCTTTCCTTCAGCCAGCGATCGGCCTGTTCATTGATGGCCTGCTGCACCAGAGCTTCCTGGATAAAATCCCGTGCGTTTTCGAGCGTGGGCGGAGTTTGATTGCGCGATTCCGCTCGGGGTACAACCCGCGAACGGTAAAATTCATCGATGGCCTTCTCGTCAATCTGGATCGAGGGGCGGAAGCGGCTGTCGAGGTAATTGCTGAGGTACAGCTGGGCGCGGACGAAGCGGCGAATTTCGTCGTCGGTGACGCCGCTCAATTTTTGCCGCGTCTGAAATTCTTCGGGAGATGAAAACGAGCGTTTCAAGCGTTCGATGCTGCGGTTTACATCTTCCTCGGAGGGCTGCGGAAACCGGGCGACGCCGGCCTCGCTGCGAACGATCCACTGGTCGATCAAGCGATTGAGGATGTCCGAGTCGCTTTGTGGCTTGCCATCGAGGAAAGCCTGGTAGCGGCTGAGTTGGCGAACGTCGCTCTGCAGGATGATTTCGGTTTCGACCCTGGCAACGATCCTGTCTACCACCTCCTGCCCGCGGACGTGGGTCGATGCCGGCAACAAGCCGAGGAAAAGCGCCGCGAAAGTGAGCCGTTTACACATCAGAAGCTCGAACCCAGGTTGAAGAATATCTGAAACTTCTGCAGGTGCGTGCCCTGCTGGCAAAAGGCGCTGCTGTTCTGGCAAGGGATCACGAATTCCGCGGGATTCAGTTGATAGCCCATATCTATGCGGATGGGTCCGATAGGCGTGGCGTAGCGCAAACCGAAGCCGACGGTGTGGGAAAAATAGTTCAGTTCATTGGTGCAGTTGGCCACGCAGCGCGTCGGGTTGAAGGGTCCAGGCGGCTGGCCGGGAATCGCAGCGACAAACACGGGCTTCGGCGGCGACCAGCGCAGGTTCACGCGGCTGGCGCGGCTGTAGACGTTCCCCGCGTCATAGAACAGCGCGCCGCCCAGTTTGGTGCCAATGATCGGCAGCTTCAAGGGAAAACGAATTTCCTGGTTGAGCAGGACGAGCGCCTGGCCGCCGACGGGGAAACCCGTGAGCGCGTCGCGCGGCCCGGCTTGATTCAGCGCGAAGCCACGGATGGAAGTGCCGCCGCCGGCGAAAAGCCTTTCCGGGAGCGGAATTACTTGCGGCAATGGGGCTACGGTGGGCGCCGGAAAGCTGAGAGAAACGGTGTCGCCAAACGGCTGCAAAATCCCAATGCGAAGGGCGCGGGCAAAATTCCAGTTACGAGAGAGCGGCGTGTAAGTGGAATTCTGGATGAAATAGCGGAGAAAGCTGGCGCTGGAGCCGATGGACGTGGTCGCGGCGCTGATATCCACCGTGTTGAACGAGCCCTTCGTGGCGTCCGCGGGATTATCGCGGTAATCGCGAACGTAGGTCGCGCCGAACTCGGAAACCAGCGTCGGCTGGTTGAAGAGCGGCACTTCTTCCGCGGGAATGTTCAGGTTGCTGACGGTGACTTTGCGAAAGACATAGCGGAACAAGAGCGAGGAACGGGGAGTGACCTGATCGGTGAGCTGGATGTTTCCTTCATAGCGTGTCTGGCCGAAGGTGTTGATATCCTGCGTTTTTTCGACGTAGGCATTTGCCTGCAAGCTCAATTTCGAAATGTTAAAGGTGTTCGGCGCGTTGTAGGCAAGCAGGGCGCGTCCCTGGATCGTGGAGCCGCGAAGTTTCAGCGCGAGAGTATCGGCGCGGCCGGTCACATTCTGTTTGGAAATTTCCAGAATGCCGCGCGGAGCGGCCTGAATTTCTCCGCCAGTGGGATCGGTGGTGCTGGCCAGGCGCTGCACTTCGAACCCGCCACCGTAGGCGATCGTGTAACGCTTGGCTTCTTCCACCAGGACGACGATATCTTTTTCGGGGTCGCTGCCGAGCGAGTTTTGCGGCTCGATGGTGACGCGATTGAAAACCCCGAGATTGTAGAGCTTCTGCTGGGATTCGACCACTTCGCCTTCCCGGAGCGGCGCGCCGGGCGTCACCTTGACCTCGCGGCGAATCACACGCTGGCGAGTGTGGTTGTACCCGGTGTAAAAGACTCTTTTGACTGAGACGCGCTGGCCTTCGACGATTTTGAAAACCAGCTTCACCGGCTGCGCGCGCTCGATCGCATACTTGCGCGCTTCCCCAGTCAATTTTTCCGCACGGGCGTTTTCCTTGGCGGTAGCCGCTTGCGCTTCCGGAGAGGTATCGGGCTCTGAAGTGTAGGTGAACGTCGCCGCAGGAAAGCCCTGGTTGTAATAGAGGGCCAGAACGTTGTCCCGGTCGCTGGAAACGTTAATGTCGGAAAATGGCTGGCCGGGCAAGGATCCCAACACCCCGCGAATCTCTTCTTCGGGCAGGGCGTGGATACCCTCCACCTGCAGGCTGGAGACCAGTGTCTGCTTCCCTTCGTCGATATTGAAATGCACGATCAAGTCGCCGCCCTTTTTCCCGTTCGTTTCCTCCACCTGCCCGTCGACTGTCGCCGAGAGAAACCCGTTCGAAATGTACAGGTTCTTCATCGAGAGGGCGTCGGCGTCCATCAGGCGGCGGCTGAAGCGCGGCCGGGTGAAGAGGCTGACGGTGGAAATAGTGAGCCGGCCCTTCAGGAGGTCGGTGCTGAAGTAGCGGTTCCCTTTAAATTCGATGCGGGAAAGCTGGTGCCGGGAGCCGCGCTGTACCGTATAGGTAATCACCTCTTCGGAAGTCTTCTTCGCCGATTTTGCGCCCTCCACATCGCGGGCCGCCACGGCGTAGTCCACTTTCGCGTCAAAGTAGCCTTCGCGCTCCATACGCTCCCGGATATTCCGCCGGCCCTCTTCGAGCAGGTCCGTGTCCACCGAGCCTTCCTGGTAGACGGGAACCATTTTTTTCAGATCGCGGCCGGATAGTTTGGCGCCGACCAGAGCGACGCGGACCCGCGGGCCTTCGTTCACTTCCAATGCGAGGGGGATTGTGTTCGCGGCCGCATCAAATTCTCCTCTGCGGACAGAAACGCGCGCACTCAGGTGACCCCTCTTTTCGAGGAATTTGCGGATACGCTCGGTGCCGGATTGTACTTTGGCGATGGTCAGCGGGCTTCCGGTTTTCAGCTTGAACCGGGCAAGGAGGTCCGCATCGCGATATTCAGTGTTGTTGATCAGATCGATTTTCTTGGCGCGGACCCGGGGACCGGGATCGAGCTTGACGATTACGTCGAGCTGGTGGGATTCCGGAAAAGGCCGCTCTTCGAAGGATATCTTGGCCTGGTAAAGGCCTTCGTCGCGGAGGGCGTCGCGCAGGCGATCCACGCCGTCCTTCACGTCCTGTTCGTGGTAGGTCTGCCCGAGCGAAAGCTGCATGGCGGCGACGGCGGAGGCTTCGGTGGGCGGCGGGGTGAGGCCGTTGATCACGATCTGGTTGAAATAGAGATTTTCGCGGGCCACAAAATCGAGGCGGACTCCATCGCTTTCGGGATAGACAACGGCGCGCAAGTCCGCGTAATTTCCGGTTTGATAGAGAATGCGGATGCTGGCGGCGACTTGCTCGGCCTGCAATGGTTCGCCGGCCTTGAGCGGCAACGCTTGCAGATTGGCCTGCAAGACTTTGCCGTCCTCGGTTACCACGCGCACGCTGGACAATTTCGATTCGGCCGGTTTAACCGCTGGCGATTCAAGAGGGGTTTGGGCGTGCAGTCTTGCTCCTCCCAGCGCGAAGACCAGGAGGAGAATCGCCCGCAACCCATTGTTCCGGCGGCATTTCATGCGCTCTAGTACACAGACGAAGCGTAGCACAGGCGCGTTGCCTCCCCTGGTCACTTTGGCGCTATGATGAAGAGGAAATGAACCTGCGGTGCTGGGATTCTATTTTACGTGACTCCTTCGCTTAACGAGAAGTACTCCCGTCAAATGTTGTTCGCTGGAATTGGGCCTGAAGGCCAGGCGCGGCTGACCGCTGCGAGCGCGGTAATTGTGGGCTGTGGCGCTATCGGCGCGGCGGTGGCAAATCTGCTGGTGCGGGCGGGCGTGGGACGGGTTCGAATCCTGGACCGCGATTTTGTAGAGCCATCGAATCTGCAGCGGCAGATACTGTTCGACGAGGCCGACGCGCGCGAGGCGCTGCCCAAGGCAGTCGCTGCGGAACGCAAACTCCGGGCCCTGAATTCGGAGATTCAAATTGAAGGAATAGTGGCGGATCTGAATTCGCGGAACGCGGAGGAACTGCTCTCTGAGTTTCCGTTGATTCTCGATGGCACGGACAATTTCGAAACACGCTTTTTGGTCAACGATTTTGCGGTCCACTCGGGCATCCCCTGGATTTACGCCGCGGCGGTCGCCAGCTATGGCCTGACCCTGACGATTCGACCGCAGGAGACGGCTTGTCTGGCGTGCCTGCTGGAAACTGGCGGTACACCTGGCCTGGAAGAAACGTGCGACACGGTCGGTGTGCTGGGCCCGATCGTGAATCTGATCGCTTCGCTGGAGGCTGCCGAGGCATTGAAGTTGCTTTCCGGCAACGAAAGCCAATTGCATGGCCGGCTGCTCTCCTGCGACGTCTGGACGGGCCGCTTCCAATCCGTTCAGCCAGAGCGGAATCCCAATTGCCGCGCATGCGGCCGGCGCGAATTTCCCTATCTGGAGGGGCAGGCGCAGCCCCATATCACTATGTGCGGGCGTGACTCGGTACAGATACACGAGCGCGGACGCACTCTGGACCTGCCGGCGCTGCAACAGCGGCTTGCCTCCAGTATTCCGGGCGTTCGGCAGAACGGCTTCCTGTTACGCTTTCAGGTCGCCCCGTACGAAATGACCATCTTCAGCGACGGCCGGGCCATCCTGAAAGGCACGAAGGACCCGGCCATCGCGCGTACGCTCTACGCCAAATATATCGGTGCTTGAATCGGTGCTGGAACAGCTCTAGCGGAAAATGCCGCTGCGGCCGGCCGGAGTACGCATGGAGGCCCGGTCTAGATTCTCCCGCAGGTTCATCAGCGTCAAAAAGGTGCTTAGAACGCGGGCTTTAAGGTCATCAGTGAGGTGCAGGCCGCTGGTGGCCACGCGGGCCAGCGATTCCCCGTTGGTGGTAATGAATTTCATGATGTCTTTTTGCCGGTCCTGGGGGGCGTTTCCCAGCGCGGTCTCCCGGCGCATTTCGGCGCAGCTTGCCTCCAGCGACAAGGTGAAGTGCAGGATGCAGACCTTCAACTCCGCCAGGGCGGCGGGGACGTCGTGTTTGCATCCCGAGATGTGGCAAGTAGCGCTCATCGTACCCAAAAGGGTGGTTTTTGATAGGTAACATTCTTAGCACGGAAAATCCAGTGGTCAGATTGGCCCTGCGGCGAATGAAGTAGCTGTTCTTTTTTTGGAGACCCTGCCCGTTCGAACAGTGGTTGCTTGTGGGAAAGGCGACGGCGGTGGCGGGCGAAAGCACGCCGGCAATCGTCGCTTGCAAAATTTGCCAAAAACGTTTGACAGCCCTGCGGATGCGACTGTATAAATATACAGAGGAGTGTATATTTGCATGGGCGCGACGAAAACATACCGCCACGGACAGATCCTGCGGCTGGTTTCCAGCGAGCGCATCGGCAACCAGGAAGATTTGCGCCGCCGGCTGGCGCAACAGCGGCTGCGCGTGACGCAAGCCACGCTTTCGCGCGACCTGCAAGAGTTAAAGCTCATCAAGACTTCGGGCGGCTACAAGACCGGCTCGGCCTTGCCGGATGAATCGGCGGGCGTCGCCCCGCTGACCCGGGCGCTGCGCGAATTCCTGCTGGATATTCGCCCGGCGGAAAACTTGCTGGTGTTGAAAACGCCCCCCAGCGGGGCTCAGCCCTTGGCTGCAGCCGTGGACGCCGCGAAGTTTCCGGAGATTGCTGGCACGATCGCCGGGGACGACACGGTCCTGATCATCACACCCAGCCGCAAGACGCGGGACTCTCTGCAGAAGAAAATCGAAGCGCACGTGAAATGAAAGACTCCCGCGACATCGCCGTGATTGGTGTCACCGGCTATTCGGGTTTCGAGCTGGCGACGCTACTGCTGCGCCATCCGGGCATCGGCAAGCCGGTCTTTTATGTCCGCGAAACGAACGGGGCGCGCTGCCTTTCCGAAATGTTTCCCCAGTTGCGCGGGTGGGGCGAGGCTTCGTTGAAAACGCTATCGGCGGAAGCCATTGCGGGTAGCGCTGCGGGGACAGCTTTCCTGGCCACGCCGCACGAGGTTTCCGCTGAACTTGCTCCAAAACTCCTGGATGCCGGATTGCGCGTGATTGATTTGAGCGGCGCGTTCCGCTTCGCGTCGGCGGACACCTATTCCGCATGGTACAAGTTGCCCGCGCCTCATGCTTCGCGCCTGGGAGAAGCGGTCTATGGGTTGCCGGAACTCTACGCTGAGCAAATCAAAACCGCGAGGTTGATCGCCAATCCCGGATGTTACGCCACCAGCGTAATTCTGGCCTTGCGCCCACTGCAGGATGCGGGATTGCTGGCGGCCGGGCATACGGTTGTTTGCGATTGCAAATCGGGCGCCAGCGGCGCTGGCAAAGAGCCTCGCCGAGACCTGCAATTTGTGGAAGTGGACGGAAACTTCCGCGCCTACAACCTCTTCACCCATCGCCACACGCCGGAAATTCTGGAGCACACCGGTTTGCCGGAATCGCGCCTGGTTTTCTCCACGCATCTGCTGCCGATTCCGCGCGGCATTCTGTCCTCTATCTACGTGACTCTGGCGAAGTACCAGACGCCGCAAGACATCGAGACGCTGTACAGAAAATTTTATGCGGGCCATTCGTTGATGCGGATTCATCCAGCAGGGACGCTGCCGGAGGTGCAGCACATCATCAAAACCAATTTCTGTGATATCGGCTTTGCTCTGCACGCCGATGGGAAGCGGCTCGCCGTCGTTTCCTGCCTCGACAATCTCGGCAAAGGCGCGGCCGGCCAGGCGGTGCAAAACCTGAATCTGACGCTGGGGCTTGAGGAAAGGACGGGACTCGTATGAGGATCGTCGTGAAATTCGCCGGCGCGCTGCTGGAAGACGCCGCGACCGTGCGTTCGTTGGCCCAGCAAATCGCTACGCTGGCCCGGCATAAGCACGAAATTCTGGTGATCCACGGCGGTGGGCGCATTTTCACGGCGACCCTGAAGCGCCTGGGCATCGAAAGCAAATTTGTGGGCGGCTTGCGCGTGACGGACAAAGAGACTCGCGACGCGGCGGTCATGGTGTTCGCAGGCGTGCTGAATAAGCAACTCTCCGCGGCCATCACGGCAGAGGGCCAGCCGGCGCTTGGCATATGTGCGGCCGATGCGGCCTGTTTCTCCGCATCGCCGTTGGTGCACAACGATGTGGAAGGCGGTCTTGGCTACGTCGGATATCTCACCAGCGTGAATGTGCGTTTTCTCGAGTCGCTTTGGCGGGCGAAACTGCTGCCAGTCGCGGCGTGCCTCGGGCTTGGCGCGGACAACGAGCTTTACAACATCAATGCCGACCACATGGCCGCGGCTTGCGCGGAGTTCGTGGAAGCCGATCATCTGATTTATCTCACCGACGTGGCCGGTGTGCTGAACGGCGAAAAAGTGCTTTCAGCCATCTCTTGCGAAGAAATCGACCGGCTGATCCACTCGCGGGTGGTTTCCGGCGGCATGATCCTGAAGCTGGAGGCGGCAAAACGCGCACTGCAGTCCGGTGTTCGCGAAGTGCACATCGTTGGCGGAGGTTCCGCCGCCGCTGCGCTGGCTCCCGGGCGGTTTGTGACCGCTCCCGCAAAAACCACATCTCTCGAACTTCCCGGCACGCGTGTGTTCCGGGAGTTTTCTGCCGCTGGGCACTCCGTCAGCGCCGCGGTTTAGTCAAAGGAGAAATTGGAGAAATCGATGACTACGACGATCACACTGCCTGTTGCCGTGACCAAAGACCTCCTGACCGGGGCGGAGTGGAGTCCCGCGGATGCCCGCGATCTGTTGCAGCGCGCGGCGGAGATCAAGGCAAAGCCGGCGCGCTATGCTTCCACGCTCCGTGGCAAGCACATCGCGCTGATTTTTGAGAAGCCTTCGCTCCGCACGCGTGTCACGTTCGAGGTCGGCATCCAGAGCATGGGCGGATTTGTGGTGTTTCTGGACCACACGCAGGCGCGGCTGGGCGAACGCGAATCCATCCCCGACGTAGCGAGGAACCTCCAATGCTGGGTGCAGGGCATCGTCGCGCGCGTATACGAGCAGCGGGTGCTTGAGGAAATGGCCCAGAACATTTCTATTCCAGTGATCAACGCGCTTTCCGATAAATTCCATCCCTGCCAGGCACTAGCGGATTTTCTGACCCTGGAAGAGAAATTTGGTTCACTGAAGGGTCTGAGACTCGCCTACGTCGGCGACGGCAATAACGTCTGCAATTCGCTGATCTTTCTGGCTGCGCGGCTGGGCGTGAATTTGCGAATCGCCACTCCGCCGAGTTATTCGCCGCCGCAGGACGTGCTGGCCGACGCCAAGCGCGTGGCGAAAGAGACTCGCGCGAAGATTGAACTATTCACAAACCCGGCCGAGGCGGTGGAAGGCACACAGGCCGTCTACACCGATTCATGGACAAGCATGGGCTTTGAGGCGGAAGAAAAGATGCGGCGCCAGGTTTTCAAGCCGTACCAGGTGAATCGCAAGCTGATGGAGCAGGCCGGGCCGGGCGCGCTCTTCATGCACTGTCTGCCGGCACACCGCGGGCAGGAAGTCACGGACGAAGTGCTCGACGGGCCAAATTCGGTTGTGTTGCAGCAATCGGAAAATCGCATGTACGTGCAGAAGGCCATTCTTCACGCGCTGTTTACTTGATTCAGATATCGTGTTCTATCACCAAGGAGAAATCGCAGAGTGAAACCGCAAGCCCCAAAACCAAAAAAAGTTGTGCTCGCCTATTCCGGCGGCCTGGATACTTCGATCATTATTCCCTGGCTGCGCGAGAATTACGGCTGCGAAGTGATCGCCATGATCGGCGACGTCGGCCAGCAGGAAGATCTTGAGGCTGCGCACAAGAAAGCCCTCGCGACCGGGGCATCCTCGGCTTACATCGAGGACCTGCGCGAAGAGTTTGTCCGCGAATACATCTGGCCGACGCTGCGCGCCGGCGCTGTCTACGAACACACCTATCTGCTTGGCACCTCGATGGCCCGGCCGGTGATTGCGAAACGGCAGGCGGAGCTGGCGCTGCAGCTTGGCGCCGACGGGCTCTCGCACGGCTGTACCGGCAAGGGCAACGACCAGGTGCGCTTTGAACTCGCGTACAAGGCCATCGCGCCGAACGTACAGATCATTGCCCCGTGGCGCGAGTGGGACATTGACTCGCGCGAAGACGCTATTGCCTACGCGGAGAAGCACAAAGTCCCCGTCGAGCAGAGTAAGAAGAACATCTACAGCCGCGACCGCAACATCTGGCACTTGAGCCACGAAGGCGGCGAGTTAGAAGACCCTGCCAACGCGCCGAATGAGGCGATGTGGCAGTGGGTGGTTTCGCCGGAAAAAGCTCCGGACAAGGCAGAAGAGGTCGAGATTGGGTTCGAAGCCGGAACGCCGGTTTCCGTAAACGGCAAAAAGCTCGGCCCGATTGAACTGCTGAACACGCTGAACGAAATTGCGGCGAAGCACGGCATTGGCCGCACGGACCTGGTAGAAAACCGTCTGGTGGGCATGAAATCGCGCGGAGCGTATGAAACTCCGGGCGGCACGCTGCTGGTTATGGCGCATCAGGAACTCGAACGGCTCACTGTTGATCGCGAAACTGCACACTTCCAGCAGGCGCTTTCGGTGCGCTATGCGGAACTCGTTTACAACGGCTTGTGGTTCTCGCCGTTGCGTGAGGCGCTCGACGGTTTCTTCAACGTGGCACAACAACGCGTCACTGGCTCGGTCGGCCTGAAATTGTGGAAGGGCACGCTGAACGTCACGAAACGGCTTTCGCCCTACTCGCTCTATCGAGCGGACCTCGCCAGCTTCACCATGGGCCGCTACAACCCCAAAGATGCCGAAGGTTTCATCAACCTTTTTGCCTTGCCGGTCACCGTTCGACCGAAAGCGAAAGCCGAAGGTAGCAAAAGCTGATTCCTCCTTGTAGGGGCTCGATATAACGTGCCCCTACAACGGAAAACTTCCCAATGGCTGAACGCAAAGACGATCGATTGTGGGGTGGCCGGTTCGAAAAGGCGCCGGACGTGCGTTTCGACGCCTTCCAGCGGTCGTTTGTATTTGATCGGCGGCTGCTACCCTACGAAATTGCGGTGGATCGCGCCTGGGCAAAAGCCTTGCAGGGCGTAGGCATCTTCACCGAAATCGAAGTGCGGCAGACGCTTGCGGCGCTCGACAAGATTTCCGCGCGGGCGAAGGTCGAAAAAGCCTGGCTAGATTCCTCGACGGCGGAAGATGTCCATCAATTCGTAGAGAATGCGCTGGTCGAAGAGCTCGGTCCGCTTGGCTGGAAGCTGCACACCGGACGCAGCCGAAATGAATTAGTAGCCACAGATTTTCGGTTGTTTGTCATCGATGCGGCCGCGGAAATCCGCAAGGCATTGCTTGCTCTGATCAAAGGCTTTCTGTTGCAGGTCAAAGCAAATCTGAAAGTCCCCATGGCCGGCATGACCCACATGCAGCATGCCCAGCCCATTCTGCTGTCGCACTTTCTGATGGCCCATGCCGAGGCTTTTTCACGCGACCTGACACGCTTGCAATCCGCCGCTGCGAGCGCGGACGCTTGCCCGATGGGCTCCGGCGCGCTGGCAGGCTGTTCTTTTGCGATTGACCGAGCCGCAGTAGCAAAAGCGCTTGGGTTTTCACGGATTACCGCAAACAGCCTTGACGCTGTCAGCGACCGCGATTTCGCGCTCGATTATCTTTTCGCCTTGGCGGGCATCGCCACCCATCTTTCGCGGCTGGCGGAAGATTTTGTGCTGTTCGCCTCGCAGGAATTTTCCTACCTCATCTTGCCCGACGAATATTCCACCGGCAGCAGCCTGATGCCCCAAAAGAAAAATCCCGACGCGTGGGAACTTTTGCGCGGCAAGAGCGGCCGGATAACCGCCGCACTCTTCAGCCTCTTCATGACGCTGAAAGGACTGCCATCCAGCTATCAGCGCGATTTGCAGGAAGACAAGGAAGCACTCTTTGCGGCCCACGACCAGATGGAAGACATGATCTGGGTCGCGCAGGGAGCGTTGGTCGCCTCAAAGTTTCGCGTCGACAGACTCTGCGCCGCAGCTTCGAACCCCGCGCTTTTTGCCACAGATGCAGCGGATTACCTGGTGCATCGAGGCGTGCCGTTTCGCCAGGCGCACGATCTTGTGGGCAAGGTGCTTCGCGAAGCGGAGAAGCAGGGCAAACCCTGGACGCAGCTCTCGCTGAACGATGTCCAGAAAATCTCACCACTCTTCGAACAGGATTTCTTGCAAGGCCCTTCCGTCGAAAGCGCCATCGCTTCCAAAGTTGTCCCCGGAGGCACGGCGGAAGAATGCGTTCGCGCTGCCATCGCGCAGCTCGAACTAAAACTCACAAAACTGGAGACCAAGCCATGAGCCTGACGTCGAGCATTTTTACTCTACAAGCCGTATCGCATCGCACGGAGGATCGGAGGTCCCTTCCGTGAGCGACGTTCCCGGTCAGCGGATCCTGATTCCATGAAACATGCCCTCTCTGAAGCCGCTCTCCCACTGGGATTCCGCTTTTCGGCTACCGCTTGTGGCTTGAAAAAAACCGGGGCGCTGGACCTTGCCCTGCTCTCAAGTGATGTCCCCGCTTCCGCCGCCGCCGTTTTCACGAAAAATCTGGTCGTTGCCGCGCCCGTGGTTGTCTCCAAGGCAAATCTGCTTGCCTCCAAGGGCCGAATGCGCGGGGTAATCGTGAACGCGGGTAACGCGAATTGCGCGACTGGAAATGCCGGCTATGCCGTCTCCGTAAAAACGGTGGAAGAAACCGCGCGCCGCCTGCGTTGCCATCCGCGCGAACTGATTGTCTGCTCCACCGGGGTGATCGGCGTGCCGCTGCCGATCGAAAAGATTCTCCGGGCGCTGCCGGGAGTCGTGCAGAACCGGCGGCCTTCGGCGCGTTCGTTCGCGGAGTTGTCGCTCGCGATCTGCACCACGGACACGCGGCCGAAAACCGCTTCGGCCTCTTTCAAGATGGCGGGTAAGCGTGTGCACCTGGTAGGCTGCGCGAAAGGCGCGGGGATGATCCATCCAAATATGGCGACGACTCTGGCTTTTGTCGTCACCGACGCGGCGATTTCGCCCTCGCTGTTGCAAAAGACTTTGCGCGAGGTCACGCAGCGCACCTTCAACTCCATCAGCATTGATGGTGACACTTCCACCAACGACACGCTCCTGGTTCTCGCCAACGGAGAATCCGGCGCGCCCGCGATCCAGGCCAATTCCAGCGCGCATCGCGCGTTTAAGAAAGCGCTGGAAGAAGTCTGCCACTCGCTGGCGCTGCAAATTGTGGCGGATGGGGAAGGCGCGCAACGGGTGATTGAAATTGCGATTCGCGGCGCGAAAACAGAAGCCGCGGCGCGCCAGATTGCGCAAACCATCGCCACCTCTCCGCTCGTCAAAACCGCCTTTGCCGGCGGCGATCCCAACTGGGGACGCATCTTCGCGGCAGCCGGCCGCTCCGGCGTCAAATTCAACCCGGACAAGGTGGACATCCAGATGGCCGGCATTCCGGTTTTGCGCCGGGGCCAGCCGCTGAATTTCAACGAGCGCGTCGCCAGCAACCGCTTGCTGGAAAAGCATGTCCACATCGTTATGGATTTGCACGCGGGACGTGCCGCCGCGAGTTATTGGACGTGCGATTTCACAGCGGAGTACGTGCGGATCAACGCGAGTTACCGCACCTGAGTCAGGCTTTCCACTGCCACCCGGCGAATTGTTCGCGGAGGGCGGTTTTCTTGAACTTGCCAACACTGGTGCGCGGGATTGCGTCCACAAAAACAAATGCGTCCGGCAGTTGCCAGTGGGCAAACGACTTTGCCAGGAATTCGCGCAACTCGTGCTCCGTGGCGCTTGCTCCTTCGCGCAGAACCACCGCCGCCAGGGGCCGCTCCTGCCATTTCGGGTGCGGCAATCCGACCACGCACGCTTCCTTGACCGCCGGGTGCGCCATCAGTGTATTTTCCAGGTCCACGGAACTGATCCATTCGCCGCCGGATTTCACCAGATCTTTGGCTCTATCCACCAGCCGGATATACCCTTCGGGATCAAGCATGGCGATGTCGCCGGTGCGAAACCACCCATCCTCGCTCCATCGCTTCGCCTGGTCCTGCGCATCGTAGTAGCTCCCCGCAACCCATGGCCCGCGCACTTCCAATTCTCCGGGCGTTTCGCCATCCCAGGGAACCACAACGCCTTCCTTTACGATGCGCGCTTCCACAAACGGAGCCGGCCATCCTTGCTTCGCGCGCACTTCGTATTTTTTCTCGGCGGACCAATCCAACATGTGCGCCTTAAGGGTGCCCCCGGTGCCGACAGGCGTAGTCTCCGTCATTCCCCACAGATGCTTGATCTCAATTCCAAAGCGGTCCAGGCGCCGGATCATTTCGAGCGGAGGAGCGGTGCCCCCGCAGGCACCGAAAATGTGCGGAGGTAGTTTCCACCGTTCGGGATTCTTTTCGAGTTCCGCCAATACTCCGGCCCAGACAGTCGGCACGCCGCAGGCCTTGTTCACCTTTTCCCGCTCCATCAAGTTCAGCAGGTTTTCGCCATCCAGATGCGGCCCGGGCAAAACCTGCTTCGTACCCAGCATAGGCGCGGCGATCGGAATGCCCCAGGCGTTGGCGTGAAACATCGGCACCATCGGCAGAATCGTGTCGGCGGTGCCCAGGCCGAAAACTTCCTTAAGTCCGAGGCTGAAGGAGTGCAACACCAGCGCGCGATGCGAGTAGATTACGCCTTTCGAACAGCCCGTTGTCCCCGACGTGAAGCACATCAACGCGCCCTGATTTTCGTCCATCGCCGGATACGTAAAATCACCGCTTTCTTCGGCAAGAAGTTCTTCGTAGTTCAGGAATCCCTCGGGAACGCCGGCAAAACCAAACGGCACGACAATGACGCGTTCAAAGGAAACCTGATCCGCAAATTTCTGATAGAGCGGAAGCAATACGTCGTCAACGATCAGAAAGCGATCTTTCGCGTGATTGACGATGGCAGCAATTTCGTGCGGATGCAGCCTCAGGTTGAGCGTGTGGAGGATGCCTCCCGCGCAAGGCGCTCCCCAGAACGCTTCCAAGTGACCGGAATGATTCCACATCAGTGAAGCCACGCGGTCGCCGCTTTGCATCCCCAATCTTTGCAGCGCCGCCGCAAGCTGCCGGGCGCGCTTATACATTTCGCCGTAACAGGTGCGGGTGATACCGCAGTCCGGTTTTCGGGAAACAACTTCGACGCGGGGAAAAAGCTTACCGGCGCGCTCCAAAATGGTGGGGAGCGTTAACGGAAAATTCATCATCGTGCCGGGAGTGGGCATCCGGTTTCTCCGCTTGCTGGTGCGCGCATCCTATCACTTTTCGCTGCCGGCGTAATTCCAGAGCGGCCCGCCGCGCCGCCCATCCCGCCAGCTTTTCTGGTTGCAAAAGATGACGATTTTCGAGAGTATCTCCGGGACCACTGAATCGCCCTCGCCCGCGCGGCACTCCCTCCGGTTTGCCCACTTGGCGGATTGGTATCTCAGTGCGCTCCGCAATCGTGGTTAGGTTCCGGGCAGAAGGAGTCCCCAGGTGAAGAAGCTTTACGTCGGTAATCTCCCGTTCTCTGCATCTGAAGAGCAGTTGCAGGAGTGGTTCGGACAGGTAGGGGTCAACCCGTCCGCAATCAACTTAATTCGGGATCGGTTCACGGGCCAATCGCGGGGTTTTGCCTTCATCGAAATTACGAACGATGAAGAAGCGGATCGCGCGGTCGCCAATCTCAACGGTCAGAATTTCGGTGGCCGGAACCTGGTAGTCAATGAAGCGCGTCCGCAAACCGAGCGCTCCGGCGGCGGCGGTGGCGGTGGTGGGCGCGGCGGTTATGGCGGCGGTGGTGGCGGCGGAGGCCGTGGCGGAGATCGCGGCGGACGTGGCGGCGGGGGCGGGCGCGGCGGAGATCGCGGCGACCGTGGAGACCGCGGCAACCGCTGGTAATTTTCCGATTTGTCATTGAGTTAAACTTTGACTTCGGGTGCGCTGGTTTTGCGCCCGAAGTCTTTTTGTTTTGAAGCACGCCTCCGCCTGCAAAAATTCACAGCCCTGCGGAATTTCCGCTGGCTAACCCACGGCCTTCCGTGTAGTATCCCCGCCAATTGGCCGTGAGCTGTAAATCTGTTTTCACCGCAGCCCGCGTCACCGCTCTCCGGCGCCTGCATTCTTTCGCCCCGTGCCGCCGGAACAATCCGCGGGTTGGCGTGTTTGATACAACAGGCCAAGAATCTCTTTCATTCGCGGCGGCTTGGGATATACCAAGAGGTACTTGCGCAGGTGTTTCGCGGCAAGTTTGGGATGGCCCAGGCTGAAGTGTGGGAGAACCTAATTCCCCTGGCTGGCATCCAATAGGGGAAAACGGATTGAACCAGACGATGAATTCGTGGCACAAACGCGATTGGAAGCAATTTTACGAGCTGGCGCGCCGCCCGTGGCAACGTCACCGTCCACCTCGCCCGGTATATCCAACCGGGTTTAACCGCGTTCTGCCAGCGGCAGGTTTCAGCCTCTCCGAACTAGACGACGCCGGCGTGGACCTGGACATGGCGGAAAGCCTGGGGCTCCCCGTGGATGCCGGACGCATCGGCGCCTACGGCCCCAACGTCACCGTCCTGCGCGATTTCGTCCGCTCTTCCCGCCAGCCCCTGTAATTCCAACCCTTGGGCTCCGGGATCCCACTTCTCTTTTATTATTTAGACTTGAGCTCTTCCGCCATCAACGAACAGTTCGATACCCGTGACGAAACTGGAGTCATCCGACGCCAGAAACAAAGCCACCTTCGCAACTGCTTCGGGTTCTCCCATGCGCCCCATCGGGATGGTGGATACAAGCCGCCCAATCACGTCTGCAGATTGCCGACTCACGAGCGGCGTATTGATCGGACCCGGACTAACAACGTTTGAGCGGATGCGACGGTCCTTCAGATCTGTAGTCCAGGTTCGCACGAAGGAGCGGATGGCAGCTTTACTCGCGGCATAGACACCGAATGAGGCCGTACCCTTAACGCTCGCGACAGAGCCGTTGAGAATGATCGAGCCACCATCCTTCAGCAGCGGTAAGGCCTTTTGCACCGTGAAGAGCGTTCCACGCACATTGATATTGAATAGCTTGTCGAAATGCTCTTCGGTGACCGCTCCAAAGGGAACAAATTCGCCAACACCGGCGTTGGCGAAAACAATATCGATTCGCCCCTTCACCTTGGCAACCGTCTCGTAAAGACGATCAAGATCGGCGAGGTTGGCAACGTCTCCCTGAACTCCAGAAACGTTGGTTCCGATCGCCTCCACGGCCTCATGGAGCTCTTGCTGGCGGCGCCCTGTTATGAAGACATAGGCACCCTCTTTGACGAAAAGCTTTGCCGCAGCCAGCCCAATCCCTTCTGTGCCGCCGGTAATCACGGCGGTCTTGCCTTCAAGTTTCTTGCTCATTTTTTCTCCGTTGCTGCTGAGCCGGGAACTCCCCCGCTCCGAGAGCCTAAGCGGCGGAAGTCTTCGTGAGATACGCAGGCACAAAGACATCCTGCACAAATGTTTCAAACGAAGTCGGTGTGCTGTTTTCCGTCGAACGCTGCTCCTGCGCAGCGAGAAGTCCTGCGTTGATAGCCTCGAACATTTCGATGTACACCGCGGCTTTCTTTGGCGAAAAGCCCATTTGTGCCAACGCCTGCCCTAACTGGTCGTACGAAAACTGCTCGTAACGCAGATCCGGTTTGCCAATGCCGCGTCCAATCAGCGCGGTAGCTTCCGCCATCGAGAGGTCGCGCTCGCCAAGCAGTTCGCGCGTTTGTTTGCCGGAAAAGTCCAGGTCCAGGAGGCGCGACGCCGCGTAGTCGCCAACGTCGCGCGTCGCAATCATGGGCAGCCTCAGCTCGGGTAGCAGCGCATGCCCGAACAGTCCCATCCCCCGAATCATGCCGATCGCCGCCATGTTGTTCTCCATGAAATAGGCAGCTCGCAGGTGCAGAACGTTCAAATCACCAATCGCGTTCAGTTTTTGCTCCGAAGAATGCAGCCCGGTGACTGGCCCGGTGCCTTTCGGGACATGAGCGCCGTAGCTGCTCAAGTGCACCGCATAGCGCAGACCAGACTCCCTCGCGGCTTTAGCGATCGCATCGCTCTCTCGCTCTTGCTCTTCCCGGGAGTTCAGCGGCGGCAACATCAAGTATGCCGCGCGGGCACCATCGAAGGCTTTGGTGAGCGCAGCTGCGTCGCTCAGGTCGGCCGTGAAAGCCTCCGCGCCTTTGCGCACAAAACGCTGCAGCCGCCCCGCGTCGCGCCCCACGACTCGCACCTTTTCGCCATTCGACAGCAGGAAATTGGCGATGATCGAGCCCGTGTTTCCGCTCGCCCCCAAAATCACATTCATGTCGTTTTCCTCAGATCTGCTCATATTTGGTTCTCCCTTTTCCGTCTTTGTGATAATAATATGCACATATAAACACAAAAAATTTACCGGCGCGCCCGGCGGATTTCCACAACTACATCGGCGAGCGTTATTCCACTAAGACTACTCTCGAAGCTCCCCTGAGCTTTTTTTAGAACCGATGACATGCATCCTTTAATGTTGGTGCTGATGGGGCATTTCTTCTCCACTGGATAGTCATGAATCGCGAATGTCAGTGGTGCCCCGCTGGCGCGATAAATGTCCAAAAGCGTTATTTGCTCAGGGGAACGGGTCAACCCGCTCGCGCCGTTCTTACCGCGCTTTGTGACGATCAGGCCCGCCTTTGCGAGTTTCGAGAGAGATTTCCTCACAAATGTGGGGTCTGCATTCACACTTTCGGCGAGAGTTGCCGAAGGGATTTCCTTGCCGCGAAAAAAACCGAGGGCCGCCATGATATGGGCTGCAACAGTGAACTGAACGCTCGTCGCGGACATCGGATTTCTCCTAACCGGAATATGTGATGCTTAACAGCACAATAGGGATACGGTTTTTTTTCCCAGACAATAAGAAGTGGCCGCGGGTTTGAGGCTTCATTCACCTCGCCTCGACCGGCCATCAGGGGGTAATGGCCATATCGCGAAGCTAGTGACCTGCCGCTTGGACTCACGCATTCATTCCGCCATCCACGGTAAGGTTCGCACCTGTAATGTATGAGGACTCCGGACCGGCGACAAACGCTACCAGCGCGGCGACTTCATCAACGCGCCCGTAACGGTCGAGTGCCGTGGCTGCCTTCTGTGGCACCGCCCAGTCGCCCGCCGCGGGATTCAATTCCGTGTCGATCGGCCCAGGCTGCACGTTGTTGACGGTGATGCCCCGGCCTCCGATCTCTCGGGCCAGCGCCTGAGTGAACATCTTGACGGCTCCCTTCGTGCCCGCATAAGGCACAAGCCCGGGCGCCGCGACACGTTCACCCACGGCCGAGCCAATCATGATTATGCGGCCGCCGTTCTTCATGTGCTTCAGCGCCGCCTGCGTCGCGACGAATACCCCGCGGACGTTGATGTCGATAACACGGTCCATCTCTTCCAGTGTCGCCTCCTCGAACGGTTTCGGAATGGCCGTTCCGGCGTTGTTCACCAGCACATCAAGCCTGCCAAAGGTTGCGAAGGCCTTTTCGACCGCAGCTTTGACTGCTTCGGCTTTGGCAGCATCCGCTTGAATCGCGATAGCTTTTCCGCCGGACTGCTCAATGGATTTCACCACTGCGGATGCCGCGTTGACGTCCTTGGCGTAGGTGATGGCTATGGTCGCTCCGTCGGCGGCCAGGCGCTTAGCGATTGCCGCTCCAATACCACGCGAGCCACCCGTAATGAGTGCAATTTTTCCTTCCAGTTTTTTGGACATTGTCTTTCTCCTTCTTTCTCAGAACTTCTACCATAGGCCAGCTGGTTCTGCGTGCTGAGCATGCCCAGGGTTTCCGGCCAGCTGTTGATTACGCTTGCTTCGACCAATCTGATGCGGAGTTTTTGCGGAGTGATGTAGACTTTGTATGTCGTTGGCCATGCCCGGCAGGCATGGAATGGCTGATGGAACTACGGCATCTTCGCTATTTCGTTGCAGTCGCAGACGCTGGAAGCCTCACCGTCGCGGCGGAGGAGACTCTGCACACGTCCCAGCCGTCCCTCAGCCGCCAGATCCGGGATCTGGAAGGCGAGGTCGGCGCCCAGCTGCTGACGCGCAGCGCTCGCGGGATCGAATTGACTCCTGCGGGCCGAGCCTTTCTGGACCACGCACGTTTGGTGCTGGCCCAGGTGGAAGCCGCGGGGGAAGCAGCTCGCCGCGTCGCCCATCCCGCAAAGCCAAGCTTTGTTATGGGCTTTCTGACCGGGCACGAACTGACGTGGATGCCGGAGGCCCTCCAGGTCTTGCGAGACGAATTGCCGAACGTGGATGTGGTGATCTCGAGCAATTACTCTCCACGCCTCGCCGACGCTCTCGCGAAAGGAAAGGTTGATGCGGCGTTTCTTCGACGGGAAGAAAGCGCACCGGAACTGGCGTATGAACTTCTGGTCAAGGAGCCCTTGGTGGTGGTCTTGCCTAATAACCACCGCCTCGCCGCGCTCAAGGCTGTCAGTCCGAGTGATCTGGCAGACGAGACATTCGTGACCGTGTCGGACACCGCTCCTGTCCTGCGTACGGTCATCGACGATTACCTGAAACGCTCCGGAACTAACATCACACCCGCCCATGAGGCGGACAACGTCACCATGGGAATTTCCCTGATAATCTCCACCCGCGGCGTTGGGTTGTTACCTGCGTACGCACAGAACTTTCTGCCATCCTCCGTAACCAGCCGCCCTTTGAAGGGCGACACCCCAACTGTTGAGCTGGTTTTTGGCTACAAAAAGTCCAACCAGTCTCCCATCCTAAAACTGTTGCTTTCGAGATTGGACGAACTGGTTGCTCGTGTCCTAAAGAAAACACGTTAGGACTACATCTTCCATGCAATTGGCCGTAGGTTGATGACGACGATAGCTCAAATCGAAAGCGCTGCGCATCTTTCTATGGTTGATTGCCTGCTTGAAGTCCAGAATTTTCAAGAGAATTTTCCAGACGGTCCAATTGGTCCTGCAGGCGATTCCATCTGGCCTGTTCGGTCCGCAAATCAGCTTCCAGCTCGATCTGTTTTGCTTGAAGCTCCTGCTCCCTTGGAACCAACGCTTCCAGATTTGCTTTGGCATTCGAGAGGTAGTCCTCGAACTGCTTGCGTCTCTGCTCATTCTCCGGCCGGTCCTTCATCTCTTCTAGCTGTTTGATCTGTTCGATCAGGGATTGCTTTTGAGTATCCAGCTGGGCGAGTTCACCTTTCGCATTCTCCAGGCGGTCCGTCGCACGTTCGACCACAGCCGCCTGCACATGCAACCTGTAGATGACGATTTGGGCTTTTCGAGTGGCGATGGCGGCGGCCTGCAGGTCTTGGCGTAACTGGCGGATCTCGGACAGCAGGGCCTCCATGGTGCGTGTTTGAGGTTCTGGGGATTGTGCGGGTGAGAACGGGGCAAACGAGACAAGACTCAGGAACAGGAAAGCTGCTCGGAGCATAGGCACCTCTCCGGGGACTGTTTATTGGACACCTAAAAATGCCGCAAGTGCCCGAAGGATCCCCACCTACTTGCAGTTTGTTCCCAGACGCTTTTCCCGTAAACTATAGGTTCTGGACCAGCCACATGGCCTCTCCCTTTAACATCATCTCCAATGGCGCAGCACCGCACCTTCCCGCGCCCAACGCACATCCGCGGCCGGATTGGCTGCGCGTGAAATTCTTTGGCGGTGAGCGCTACCAGGACCTGAAGCGCATCATGCGCACGCTGGATCTCCACACCGTATGCGAATCCGCGCGCTGCCCGAACATGGGCGAGTGCTGGGAGCACGGAACCGCCACATTCATGATATTGGGCGACATCTGCACGCGGGCGTGCGGGTTCTGCGCCGTTCCCTCGGGCAAGCCTGTTGGCCCTCCAGACGAGGAAGAGCCTTTTCGCGTTGCCGAGGCGGTTGCTTCGATGGGCTTGCGCTATGCCGTTGTCACCAGCGTGAATCGCGACGACCAGCCCGACGGCGGCGCGCACATTTTCGCGCGCACGATTCAGGAAATCCGCAAGCGCGTGCCGGACTGCAAAGTGGAAGTTCTGATTCCCGACTTTCGCGGCGACTGGAATGCCCTGAACGTTGTTCTGGCGGTGAAGCCGGACATTCTGAACCACAACACGGAAACGGTTCCACGCTTATACCGCCAGGTGCGCAAGGGTGCGCTTTACGAGCGGTCGCTGGAGTTGCTGCGCCGCGCCAAGGAAATGTACGCGGATGTGCCCACCAAAACTGGCATGATGCTGGGATTGGGCGAAGAAAAAAAAGAAGTGCTGGCAACAATGCAGGATCTTGTCGCGCAGGGGACCGATATTCTAACGCTTGGCCAATATCTGCAACCCACCCGCGAACATCTGCCGGTGATCCGGTTCGTCCATCCGGACGAATTTGCCGAGTACAAGGTGCGGGGTGAAAAAATGGGTTTCAAGCACGTGGAATCCGGCCCGCTAGTTCGTTCTTCCTATCACGCCTTCGACCAGGCCGAATCCGCCGTCCGCTAACACATGTGGGAAAGATACTGGCCAGACCTGAGTGACTTGGAAAGCGCCAGAGAAGCCAGCCGACAGGGAATGTGGGCCGCGCTTGCTCTTGCCGGAATGACCGCGTTTGCTATGCTCGCGGAATCCCCAACTGTTAAATCTTTCGTTGATCCACGACTTGTCGTGCCGCAGATGCTGTTGTTCCTGGCGATTGCTTATGGGATATACCGTTTCTCAAAGCCGGCCGCGATCGCCGGGTTGGCTTGCTTTATCGTCTGTCAGCTTTACGCTCTTACCAAATTCGTTGCTCAGTCCGGCGACCGGCGCTTCACGGTTCTAGCCATAACTCTGCTCATAGTCGCATTTATCAATGGGGTTCGCGGCACATTCGCCTATCATCGGCTCCTTAAGGCGAATTCGGGTGTAGCGTCGCCTCGATTGCTTTCAGATCGCTTATGAGCTGAGCCGCAAATTGGAAAACAGGGAGAAGTGCGAGACACACCCCTGCGCCATTTCTGGCGCGTCTACCGGGTGTTGTACTGCGGGAATGCTCTGCTTACTTGGCGGATGCAGCTGCGGCGGCTTTCTTGGTGGCTTTTGCGGCGGTGGATGCTTTGCGACGGCGCTTGGTCTTGGGCGGGGTTGCCGGCGCTTCGCCGATGAGTTCGGCCACGAAGATACTCGTCACGAAAAGTTTGGGTCCGTGGTCGTCGAAATCAATCGCCGTGCGTTCGGGATCCGAGGCCGTGACGATCCCCAGTCCGTACTGATCGTGCTTAATGGTTTGTCCTTCCTGCATTACTTGCACAACTTCCTCCTTAGACCGCACTCGCTATTTTTTAATTCCGTCCGCTTTCTCGAAAGTGAGAGGTTCCCGACCCCTCGAGAACCTCTCCCATCTCTACAGGCTAGAGGCTTGTGACGTTCTCTGCCTGAAGGCCCTTCGGGCCCTTCTTTACTTCGAATTCCACCGCCTGGCCTTCATTCAGGGCCTTGTACCCATCCATCTGAATGGCGGAGAAGTGCACGAAAACATCTTCCCCGGTCTGGCGTTGGATGAACCCGTAGCCCTTCGAAGCATTGAACCACTTCACTGTTCCTTGTTCCTTCACTGCACAACCTCGATGTTGAAATTGCTTTGCCTCTCTTGGTCGCGGGGTCTGGTCTCCCAAGCTCCGAGACGGCCTCCAGCCCGACAAAAAAAAGGCTGCGATGTGTTGTCGCAGCCCTCTGAACGAGTCAAAAGGTAATACAAGAGCAACAAACGCTATACGTAAGCCTATCACAGGAAAGGGCTTATTGTCCAGAGGGGATTTAGACACACCCCTCCCCTCACCTTTTTGTAACTCGCTGATTTTTCGTATTTTAGGCCCTTTGGGCGGTCCCTGGGGCCTCTCGGGCGGGGAAGAATTACTCTTCCAGCGACTCCGGCTGCAGGCTAGCCTGACCATCGCCGGTGCTCTTCTTTTCCCAATACTTCTTTACCCAGGCTTCCCAGCTCTTGCCGGCGGCGGTGTCACGGCCGCTAAATGACAGCGCGGCGATATCCGAATATGCAATTTTGGTACGTTGATTGGAATCCTTTGGCAAAAGACGCACGAAGGAATTTCCAAGAGTGGCGCCGGTCACGCGATCGAAGATATAGCCCTCGAGCTTTGAGCCATCCTTGCGTGTAATCGTTACATCACCTCGATAGTCGAACGCTTTTTCCAGGGCTTCGCGTAAATCGTCCTCGTTGGCAAGTTCCGGAATCCAGCCTTGCAGGCCTTCGTGTTGAAAACCTGGGGCGACTTCCAGTTGATCCGGGTGCAGCGTGTGTTCCGGACGATCGGCGTGCCTCGGGCCGGTCATGCGCGGGTTTCCTCAAGATTGTTACTGGGTGTTTCGATTTGCACCAGGGGATTGTAGGAATGTACCGGACGTACCGGTTCATTCAGCATGCGATAGGCTTCGTCATCTTCGTTCTTCGTGAAGAGAGTCGCCTTGGCTGCCGCGAACAAGCCCTTCAGGGAGCCGAATGTGTAATCCACCCCGGAGGCTTCATAACCGCTGTGGACCATGCAGTTGGCGCACTTGGGATTCCCGGATTCGGTGCCGAAGTTATCCCATTCGGTCGTGGTCATCAATTCGTTGAAGGTTTCCGCGTAGCCATCCTGTAGCAGGTAGCAGGGCTTCTGCCAGCCAAAGATGGAATAAGTCGGCATGCCCCACGGGGTGCAGCGGAAATCGCGCTTGCCCATCAAGAATTCCAGGAAAAGCATGGACTGGTTGAATCGCCAGGTGGGCTTGCGGTTGGAGAGGATCGCGCGAAACAAGCGGCGCGTTCTGGCGCGGCCCAGGAAGTGCTTCTGGTCGGGCGCTTTGTCGTAGGAATAGCCGGGCGAAAGCATCATGCCTTCGACGCCCAACGCCATCATTTCGTCGAAGAAAGCGCGCACGCTGTTCGGGTCGGCCCCGTCGAATAAAGTAGTGTTCGTGGTCACGCGGAAGCCCTGCTTCAGCGCTTCGCGGACTCCCTCGATGGCCAGCTCAAATCCGCCTTCTCGGCAAACGGAAAAGTCGTGGTGTTCCTTTTGCCCATCAATGTGAACCGAAAATGTCAGGTATTTGCTTGGCTTGAAGAGGTGCAGCTTTTCTTTCAGCAGCAGCGCGTTGGTGCAGAGATAGATGTACTTCTTGCGGGCCACCAGGCCCTCAACGATTTTATCGATCTGGGAGTGCATCAGCGGTTCGCCGCCCGGGATGGACACCATCGGCGCGCCGCACTCTTCCACCGCTTTGAAGCATTCTTCCGGAGAGAGCTCCTGCTTCAGCACGTGCGCCGGATATTGAATTTTTCCGCAGCCCGCGCAAGCCAGGTTACATTTGTACAGCGGCTCCAGCATCAGGACGAGCGGATACTGCTTCCGTCCCTGAATCTTTTGTTTGAGGACGTAACTCGCTACCGTCCACGCTTGGGAAATTGGTACAGGCATTCCGTCCCCTGATGAAAAGTTAGACTTAACGTTCGATGCGGGAAACCCAGCCCCCGAACCTCTTATTTTACCCGAGAACCGTACTACTGGTAACCCCTAGATTCTATCCGCGTTCCCACAAAGCTTCTATTCTGATGCAGCGAAAGGTGCTTAGGTGCCACCCGGCGAACGCTCTCTCATTTAAACGGTAACCCTGTAAAGCATGCCTTGATCAGGCAACAATGACCAAAGGCCAAAAGACAGTGGCTAAGGAAACAAGCTAAACTGGGCCTCCAATTTCAATAAACTGGCCTGGACGGATCGATTTAAGAGCCTCGACCGCGGCCGGAATAAAGTGCCGGATGTCTTCGTAATCGTTCAAAACCGTCCGAATTATCAGGATGGAGATGTCGCGGCCTGCCAAGTTCTGCTGGTGCTTTATGTTTTTGTCAATCGTGACGAGAACTTGATACTGCTGTTCTGCTAACGACAACAACTCTCCGTTTTCTTTGCCACCTCCAACCTGCGTCCCGGACCGTTTCACAGAATACCCCCTCCGCCGCGAACAGAAATTTGATCTTTCTGGGCACGCACTCGTCCAGGAGAATTTTCATCGAAGGGCTTCAGCAAGGCTCATGCGCGCCTCTTCCAAGGCTGCAATCGCTTCGGGGCGCGTCACGCTGGGAAAATCGTCCAGAAATTCATTCAGCGTTCGGCCGTGTTCGATGTAATCGGTGAGGGATTTAAAGGGTACCCGGGTCCCTCGAAAAATGGGCTCTCCACCCATTATCCCGGGGTTGCGGACGATTACGCTGGTTGCCATACCTTTGTATTTCCTTCCTTTCCTGCAAGTTTAGCCCATTCCCCCTAGGAATAGCGCGACAATCCATCCATCAACCGATTGGCCATCCATCCGTTTCCTTGTTTTTGGGTCTGCACCTCAATATGGCAAAATAGAAGGTCTGTAGAACTGACCCATGGCCAACCGTACAACACTCGTCCCTGATAAATCCGCGAAGACTTCCCGGAAATCCACATCCAGCAACGGCAACGCTCACGCCGAGCGCGAACGCATCTTTGCGCTGTTCCGCCGCTGGGGCTTTTACGAATCCACGCTCGATCCCCTGGGCTTTTTCGCACCGATGAAATTCCCCGATCTGCAGGGCTTCTCCGGCGAATTTGCCGAGGAGGCACGGGGCTTTTACTGCGGCACGATCGGTGTGGAGTTCGAGCACCTGCCGGAACCCGAGCGGCGCCGCTGGATCGCGGAGCGCATGGAAGGCCCGGAGTTCGAGGTCAACCAGCAAATAATTCTGGAGCGTCTGATCCGCGCCGACCTATTCGAGCAGGTTCTGCAGAGCCGCTACCTGGGCAGCAAGCGATTCTCTCTCGAAGGAAATACCTCGCTGATTCCCCTTCTGGATTCCATCCTCGATTCGGCAGGCGAATTCGGTGGCAGCGATTCCATCGTGGCTATGAGCCATCGCGGGCGACTAAACGTGATGACGCACATCGCGTGCAAGACACCGCACGACGTGGTCGCCGGTTTCGAAGACGTCGATCCGCGCAGCGTACTGGGCGCGGGTGACGTGAAATATCATGTTGGCGCCACCGGCGTGTACACGACCTCCGCCGGCAAAAAGATCAACATCCACCTGGTTTCGAATCCCAGCCACCTCGAAGCCGTGGATCCCGTCGCCATGGGCCGCGCGCGCGCCAAGCTGACGCGCCACGGCGCCAAGGGAGCGCAACTGGACCGCTCCAAGCCCATGCTCAACAAGGTCTGGACGATCGTCATGCACGGTGACGCGGCGTTTGCGGGCCAGGGCATCTGGGCGGAAACGCTGAATCTGGCCGACCTTGCCGCCTACACCGTCGGCGGCAGCATCCATATCGTCGTCAACAACCTGATCGGATTCACCACGCGGCCCACGCAGGAGCATTCTTCGCGCTTCGCCTCCAGCATCGCGCGCCGCCAGAGCGTTCCCATCTTCCATGTCAACGCCGAAGATCCGGACGCCGTGGTCCGCATCGGGCGCCTCGCCGCGGAATATCGCGCCGAATTCAACTCTGACGTGGTCGTCGACTTGATCGGTTATCGCCGCCACGGCCACAGCGAAGTCGACGATCCCACGATCACCCAGCCGCGCCTCTACGAACGCATCAAGAACCACCCGCCGCTCTGGAAAATTTACGCCGAGCAAACCGGCATCGCTGCGGAGTCGATTGCGGACTCCATCAAGAAGGAATACGAAGAAGAGCAGCACCAGGCGCGGAAAGTGACGAAAATTCCCCACCTGCGCAAGCTGCCGGATTACTGGACGCCGTATCACTTCGGAAAGTACGACCCGCAATATGAAGTAGACACCGGCCTACCAGTGGAAACGCTGGCCAAAATAACGGAAGGCTTGGTGCGAGCCCCCGCCGGTTTTCACGTGCACGCGAAAATCGTGAAACTCCTGGAGCAGCGCGCTGAAATGGGCAATGGCAAGCGCGCCGTGGATTACGGTTTCGCCGAACTGCTCGCATACGGCTCGCTGGTTTTGGAAGGCAATCCCGTTCGCCTCACGGGACAGGATTCGCAGCGCGGCACGTTCAGCCAGCGCCACGCGGTGCTGGTGGATACGCAAACCGAGCAGGATTATCTGCCGCTCGCTCACCTCTCGCCGGACCAGGCGTTCTGCGAGATTCACAATTCATCGCTTTCCGAAGCCGGCTGCCTCGGGTTCGAATACGGCTTCTCGCGCGACTACCCCGAAGCGCTGATTCTTTGGGAGGCGCAGTTCGGCGATTTCGCGAACGGCGCACAGGTGATCATCGATCAATTCCTCAGTGCCAGCGAAGACAAATGGGGCCTGCCGACAGGCTTGGTGCTCTTGCTGCCGCACGGCTACGAAGGCCAGGGGCCAGAACACTCCAGCGCGCGCATCGAGCGTTTCATGCAACTGGCCGCCGAAGGCAACATGAATATCTGCCAGCCTTCCACCGCGGCGCAATATTTTCACCTGCTGCGCCGCCAGGCACGCCGCCCGTGGCGGAAACCTCTAATCGTTTTCACGCCCAAAAGCATGCTGCGCCATCCGGACGCCAGTTCGCCGCTAGCCGATTTTTCACGTCCGCGCTTCCTGACTCTTGTGCCCGACACCGAAGTCACAGATGCGCACAGCATCCTGATCGCCAGCGGCAAGGTTGGCCACGAGCTGCGCGCCGAACGTCGCCGCCGCAAGGATACGAACACTGCCATCTTCTTCCTCGACCAGCTCTACCCGCTGCCGAAGGCGGAAATCGCCGCCGCGATCGACGCGCATCCCAACGCTCGCGAAATCGTGTGGGTTCAGGAAGAGCCCGCGAATATGGGCGCCCTCTTCTACGTTCTTCCGCGCCTCGAACGCATCGCGCAAGCCAAGAACCTTCGCGTTCGTTCCGTGAAGCGCTCCGCCAGCGCCAGTCCGGCCACCGGCTCCGCAAAAGCGCACGAACTGGAGCAAAAAACTTTGCTCACGCTGGCCTTCGCCACTACCTCCAACTCCTGATTGCGTTAGCAAGAACAGATGCAAAGGCGCGTACTTTGCTTCTCAGGCGGGACCCGAATGGGGTTGTTTGCCGCCAACATTCCGGGCAGTCGGATCGTTTGTGCTCGGCGGCCGGCTTTGCCGCGCGGGGTTCACTCTCGCCAGGCGCAGAACCAGCTCGATCTCCACTACGTTCGCCATATTCCCATCTGAACGCTTCTTCGATTGGCCGCCTTTCTCGCGGCCCCGTTTTTCTTTCTTGGGAACGACCGGCAAGGAGGCGCCATCACAAGTTGCGCCGGAAAAATCCTCGCCCACCGCCGGGGGCATGTCGCAATCCGTGTCCGTTGGCGGCATGGGTTCGATCAGCTTTCCCGTGCAGGCCGGCACGGAGAAATCCTCGCCTGCATCGACGGGCGGGTTGCACTGCTCGTTTACCATGAAGGCAGGCCAATCGGTGGTCACCACGGCGTTCCAAAGTTCCGGGAACAGGTCGCCGGCGATCACGCTGGACGCCGACCACTCAACAATTCCTCGCTTGGCCTCGCGTTTCCCAGCGACAGGCGCCACCCGGAATACAAACCCAACCTCCCGTTTGACCGAATGAATGACCGGAGGGCCAAAAATCGGCCCGGAATATCCCTTGGACGGATCGTAGTCCGCATTCTGCGAAACATAAGTGGCCGTCAGATCGCCCCGCACGAGCACACTCTTCTGATCCACCAATTGGACAGTTCTCGACCGGAAGGCAATCGTGGCGGAGTTCGCCTGGATCCGAGTTTGCGAAGAGGGCAGAGCTCCATCCGGCTTGCGAAGTTCGGAATTACTATCCGCAGGATAAATCTGGAACGCAACTGTAGCCGGCAAAACACTATCTTCACCCTGGAGGATATTTCCGGTCAGCCGAGCGACCCCGACGTTGATTCTTGCGTCCCGCCGATTGGACGCAGCGACATAGAGCCACGCCGTGGATTGCGCGGCGTCAATCCGCCAGAGGGTGCCCTGCGCCGCTGCGGGAGTTGCGGAAAGCAGTCCGGCGAACACGTACAAGCCAATTCCGGTGAATCTCGCGGCCATTTTCCCGCCCCTCTGAATTCCATCTTTAACAGGTATTCTTACTTTGTGCCATCGTCATCTCATCCGTCCCGGAGCCAGCCATCGACATCACGCTGATCTACGTTTTATGCGTCATCTTGATCGCCACGGTGATCCGTTCGGCCTTCGGCTTCGGTGAAGCGCTGGTCGCGGTTCCTCTGCTAGCCTTCTGGTTGCCGCTGCCCGTGGCTGCCCCGCTTGCCGTGCTTGTGTCCATCACCATCGCCGGCATCGTTGTCATTCAGGATTGGAAGAAAATCCACCTGCGCAGCGCTGGATGGCTCGTCGTCTCCAGCCTGTTTGGCATCCCATTGGGCCTGTTGCTGCTAACGAACAGCCATCAGCGGGGGTTGAAGGCGGCGCTGGGAATCATCATCATCGCGTTCGCAGTCTATTCCTTAATAGGCCGCGCGCCCCTGGAATTAAAGCAGGACAGCCGCGGTTGGCTGTTGGCGTGCGGATTCTGCGCCGGCGTCCTCGGCGGAGCCTACGGAATGAATGGCCCGCCCCTCGCTGTGTACGGCGCCATGCGTAGATGGTCCGCACAACATTTCCGCGCGACCCTGCAAGGGTATTTTCTACCTGCCAGCATCATTGGCATGATCGGGTACGGTTTGGCCGGGCTGTGGACCTCCGCCATAACTCGCTACTACCTGCTCTCTCTCCCGGTAACTTTCCTGGGCGTGTATCTCGGCAGGGCGATCAACCACCGGCTCCACGGCGAGGCATTTTTCAAGTATCTGTACCTCGGCTTGGCGGGCATCGGCGCGTTTCTGTTGGCCCAAGCTATTACGGGCCGCTTCTGAACTGGCGGAAGACCGATCGGGTGAGCATCCGCTCGCTGGATGAGTCACCTCATGCGTCCGTGACGGTGCCTAAGAAAACACTCACCGGTAAAAAGTGCCAGTATTCGGCGCAGTTCGTGCCTATTATTAAATTACAGGTACCCCCCTTCCATTTACCGCCTGTCCTGCAGAGGTTTGTGTGCCCGCAGGAAGGAAACGCAGAAAAATGAAGAAGAAGCGATTAGGGGAAGTCCTCTATGAGCGCGGCCAAATTTCCGCCGCCGATCTGAAAAAGGCCCTGCTCGATCAGCAGGGCCGGGGCATTCACCTTGGCGAACTACTGCTCGAACGCAAACTCGTCACAAGACAAGATCTCCACGCCGCAATTACAGAAGTTGCCGGCGTCCCGTATCAGGATTGTTCCACGATTGATCCGCCCGCCGAAGCCCTCAAGCTAATCCCCGTGTCCGTGGCCCGGCGAGATCTTGCCGTCCCTGTAGGGCTCGATGGGAAGTCTCTCGTCGTTGCCATGGCCAAGCCGCAAAATGTCCAGATCCTGGATGAGCTGCAATTCAAGACTGGACTGAAAATCAGTCCGCGTTTCGCATTCCAAGAGGAAATCGTAGCCGCGATCGAGCGTTTATACCCATCCTCAAGCGCGATAGCGGAGACTGTGCAAGTCGCCGACGACATGACGGGGATGGAGTTCATCTCCTCCAGCTCTCAGCAGCGCAACGTCGAAGCAATGCGCGAGATGCAGCAGGAACTCCAGCAGAAGTCGCGGAGCACTCCTGCCGTCCAGTTGGTAGCGCAAGTCATCCGGGCAGGCGCATCAAAGAGAGCCAGTGACGTTCACATCGAACCGCAGGCCGGTGAAACTTCTGTGCGGTTCCGAATCGACGGCATCCTGCGCGAATTCCAGCGCATCCCGCGTGCGCTGCAGCATCAGGTCGTCTCGCGCATCAAGATCCTCTCCGATATGGACATTGCCGAGCGGCGCAATCCACAGGACGGCCGATTCGTTGTGAAAATCAATGCCCGCCGCATCGACCTGCGCGTTTCCACGCTACCCACGCAATACGGCGAAAAAGTGGTGCTTCGGCTCCTGGAAGCCAACGCGCCCTCCCAGGATTTCAAGGGGCTCGGTATCCCGGCTGAAATGGCCGAAGCGATGGAAGAGATCCTTCACCTGCCGCAGGGCATGCTCCTGGTCACGGGTCCAACAGGCTCTGGCAAGAGCACCACGCTGTACTCCGCGCTCCAGCTGATTCGCCAGCCGGCCATCAACATCGTGACGGTGGAAGACCCCATCGAGTACACCCTGCCCGGAGTCAACCAGGTGCAGGTCAACGTCAAAGCTGGGCTCACGTTCGCCTCAACCTTGCGTTCCGTTTTGCGCCAGGATCCGGATGTGGTGATGATCGGTGAAATCCGCGACCAGGAAACCGCGGAGATTGCGATCAAGGCCGCGCAAACCGGGCACCTGGTGCTTTCCACACTACACACGAACGACAGCATCTCCGCGGTCACCCGCCTGCTCGACATTGGCATTCCCGGATTTCAAGTCGGGGCCGCCATCACGGCGATCCTCGCCCAACGCCTTGTGCGACGTTTGTGCGCCTGCCACTATTCCTCGCCTCCCACTCCGGAGTATATAAACGCCGTGATGGCGGCCGGCATGACGGAGCCTCCGGAAACCCAAGTGGTCCCCAACGGATGTGAGGCGTGCGATTCCACGGGTTATCGCGGGCGCATCGGCATCTATGAACTGCTTCGTTTCAACGACGCCATTCGCCAGGCGGCGCGGTCCGGGAACCGCAACGATGAAATGCGCACCCTTGCCCGCCACAACGGCATCAAGTTCATGCAGGAATATGCCCTGGATCTGGTTCGAAACGGCCAGACGACGCTTGAGGAAGTCCAACGTGTCGTAACCCTGACGCAGAGCACCGCCTCGACTTGCTTAAGCTGTGGCCGCGACCTCGCTGCCAGTTTCTTGTTCTGCCCCTACTGCGGGACGAAGCATGACGTTTGGGGTTTGAATTCGTCGCCCCAGCCTGACCACGCCAAAGAGGCGGTGCTCGAATGAGCCCAAAAGATATTCTGATCGATACGTTTCAGGGAGTCCGTCGCGGCGCGCGCGCCCACTGCGTCCGTGAAATTACGGTATCTCGCGAAGGCGACGACGAACTGATCCGCATCAAGGCTCCGGATCTTAGCATTACCGGAATGTTCATCACCGCCGCGGGCAGCTTTCCCGAGGGCACGGTCCTCAATCTAAGATTCCGTCTTGCTGCTACCGGAGTTGACGTCCGCACACGGTGCGAGGTCCGCTACTGCCATCCCGGCATGGGCATCGGCGTCGAATTTATCGGCCTTTCGCCGGAAGCCGCCGACGCCATCGAGCGGGAACTCTCCTTAAGCCTCAAGCCTTCCCGGCGCGCAAAGAAATCGCCAGCTCGATCCCGATCTTCGCGCCGCCGTTGATTGCCGTCGGGCTTCTTCGTGCGTTGACTTACTCTCTTGGGTGGCCTAACATCGCCACACTCTGACTGCGTCCCGCGCCGGAGTGTTAGTCCACCCGAGGAACCGACGGATGAGCGATTGGCAATTTGCGCAGGAAAATCCCGCGGAGCAACTCGCCCAGCTTCACCATTTTTCCATCATGAAGCGGCAGGCCGGGGGCGATATTCCGTTCGGCATCACCGTGAAAGAGTTTGCCGCGCCGCCTCCGGGGCAGCGCCTCCGCTTCTTCGCCGAAGCGGACAAGGCCGTGAATCAAAAGACCGCCTCGTTCGTGCCGTGCGGCTGGGGAAACACGATTTTCAATGCACTCGTGGATTGCGTGCGCCTGATCCGCCAGTTCCCATATGAAGGCGAAGAGCCGCCGGCCGCGTCTTGACCGCGCGCCATACTTTCTACGGTTCAGCCAGGATTATCCCGTTTGGAGGGAGTCGATAACGTGATTCTGGAAATCACCAAAGGGCAACTGAAAGACGGCATCGCCGTGCTGACCTTGCGCGGAAGCATTCACACCGGCCCGGATTGCCGCCGCGTGGAGCAGGAAGTGGAAGACCTTGTGCGCGGGAATCAGACGCGGGCGATCTTTGATCTGACTGGCATCACGCACATTGACAGCGCGGCCATCGGAACCGTGGTGCGCTGCTTCTCCAGGCTCAAGAACGCGGGAGGCATGCTGCGGCTCGCCGGCTGCAACGGCATGATCGAGTCCAGCTTGAAGCTCACCAGAGTCGACAAAGTAATCGGCATCTTTCCCACCGCTTCCACCGCGGCGGAAGATTTTCCCCTGCCCAAATCCGGCGCCTGACGCTGCATCGCGAAACCGCGCTTCAACTAACGGAAGAAATCCCTTTGCGAAGCCAGGAGAGCTTTGTTACGCTCTCGCCAACGTTTACATGCGGAGGTACTCCCCGTGGCTTTCTGCAAGTCGTGCGGTCAGGATATCGGCACAGCCAATTTCTGCCCCAAGTGCGGAGCGAGTCAGGGCGCCGTTGCCGCCCCGGCAGCCGCGGCTGCCCCCCAGCTGGCGGCGAGCACGGAAGGCCTCGCCGAAAACGTCGCCGGGCTGCTCTGTTATGCGTTGGGTTGGGTAACCGGCCTTATCTTCCTGCTGATTGACAAGCGTCCGTGGGTCAAATTCCATGCAGCGCAGTCCATTGCAGTGTTTGGCGGGCTGACCGTTATCCGAATCGGGCTTCTCTTCATGAGCCACTTGTTCGGTTGGGCGATCTTTGGGCTGATCGGGCTCGTCAGCGTGGTGCTCTGGATTTTTCTGATGGTTAAGGCATACCAACACGAAACAGTCCGTATTCCCATCGCAGCGGACATAGCGGACGGCCTCGCAGGAAAATAACGCTTCGCCCCTGGCGCCTACGCGTGCAAGTAAAAGTAACCGTCCTCCCGGAACAACCGTACCGAAACGCCGAATAGGTGGGATAGAGTTTCGTCCCAGAGCAACTTTTCCTTGTCTCCATCGGCAAGAATTTTTCCCGCCCGCAGCAGCACCACTCGCTCGATCTCCGGAATAATCTCCGATACATGGTGCGTCACCAGGAGAATCCCCAGCCCGGCCCGCGCCAGCTCGCGCATCGTCTCCCGTAATTCCAGTTGGCCGGCAATGTCCAGCGCGTTGCTCGGCTCATCAAACAGCAAAGTCTTTGGATCATGTACCAGTGCCCGCGCAATCAGCGTGCGCTTGGCTTCGCCCGACGACATTTCCGCCAGTGGCCTCTTGCCCAAATGCGCAATGCCAAGCCGCGCCAGCGCCCCCTCAGCGCGCACTCGATGCTCCTCCCGCGGCTGATGATTTGGGAAGATGCGCGTGCTGCTGAAAAATCCGGAGAGCACTACATCCAACCCCGTGGCATCCGTGGTGCACGCCGCCAGCAGGTCCGGCGAAACAATTCCCAGTAGCGAGCGCAGTTCGAAAACATTCCACCGGCCCCGCCCCAGGATCCGGATCGAAGAGTCCTCGCTGGCTATCGGGTAGCATTCGCGCGTCAGCGTCTTGATCAATGTGGATTTGCCGCAACCGTTGGGGCCCAAAATGCACAGGTGCTCGCCCTGTTCAATCCGCAGCGAGACCCCGTCGAGAGCCAGGTTGTCTCCCCGCACGACAGAAACGTTCCGCAACTCCAGCAGCGGGGCGCCAGCGTCAGCCATGGAGGGCGAGTGTCCGGGCAGCCATAGACATCGATTATAGAGAAAAGAGCTGCGGAAAATAAAAAGGAGGCGAAAACAGAGAGTCTCCGCCTCCCGGGGTGGGGTGGTGTTGCATTCCAAACCCTGAGGGGGGAATCAGCAGCGCCTGCCCTGCCAGGCAGGCCTGCATCTCACTCGCGGTTCGCGACTGCCATCGCAAAAGAGACTCACCACCAGAGGGCTTGTCTTTGCGGTTTTTTTAACATCGAGGGACGCTGGGTGTCAATCAAAAAAGGACGATACTCAGCAATTATCTCTTTGGGGCGCCCGGGTTAATGGACCTCATCAGCTATCCAGGATTTCCCGGATCGTGCTTGCACGAACGAGGCCGCGCCGGAAAACAGCTCTCTCCGGAAATGTCTAACTTTGGTGAGCGGCACGTTGAAAGAAACAGCGCCCGTTGAACAAGAATTCACGCGGGAAAAGTATTTGTTGGTCAAACGGTGAAGTCAAGAAAATCTAATTTTCCTTGCGCTTCAGTCTATTGGGTGTGCAGATTTTTCCCGGCCCAGCACAAATGCGACCAGCCCGGAAACGAGCCCGCCGGTAATTACTACCGCCTCCCATAGGAGTCCCGCCGCAAGAACAAGATGGGGTGCTGCTCCAAAGGGGGACAGCAACCCGACCAGCGCCGCTTCTCGCACTCCAATGCCTCCCTGCGTGAGCGGCAAAACCGCTGCCAACTTCGCAAGGGGCCACGCGAAAAACCAATCGCGCAGGGGTAATACCAACCCGCAGGTCCCCGCCAGCTTTGCCGTTAGCACCAGAAATACCATTTGGATCGCCGTTCCCGTAAGCCATGCCCCCAACAAAACATGCGGGGCACCGGAAACGCTGCGCAGCGCGTGGCGAACCCGCGCCACCCGCCGCCGGAAACGGAAAGACCGTCCTTTCAGCAGAGGGCGATAGAGAAGCAATCCACAAATGAGAAGGACAAGGAAAGCCGCGCTGAGATACAACAGCACTTTCTGCGCTTGTCCTTGGATTGACGCAGGCAGCGCCCCGGGCAAAAGCAAAATTCCTAGGAGGACAAGCCCTCCCTGCGCCGCGACATCCATGAAACGATCCGCGATGTTTCCGGTGAGCACGGCGGCCGGATTCGGACTGCGACGCAATCCGACCGCGAGACGGACTACGTCTCCGCCAATAATCGACGGCAGAAACAGTGTCCCAAACAGTCCTCCGGTGTAGCACTGCGCGCTAGTGCGGAAATCAAGTTGGGCGCCCGCGGCGTTCACCACCATGCGCCACTTGGCAATGCCCACCGCGTGGGCACAAAGATACCCGAGCAGAATTGCCAGAAACGTCGCGGCAGGAACCCGCCGGACGGCTTCGCCCAGCAACTGCAGGGGAAGGAAACGCAGCAAAACACCGATCACCGCCGCGGCCGCCAGCCAGCGCAGCGCAATCAGCAATCGGCCGCGGTTGCGATTTTCAGTGTGGTGGGCGCCAATCATTCAAGAGCGGCAGCTAGCTGCCAAAAATTTCGCTAATCTTGGCCGCCAACTGGAAATCCAGATTGCTGATGCCCTTCACGCTGTGGGTGTTCAGGTCGATCACCACTTTATTCCATACGTTGAACCACTCCGGATGGTGGTTCATCGCTTCCGCCACCAGCGCCACCTGGGTCATTTTGCCGAACGCCGCCGCGAAATCCTTGCACTCGAACGCGCGGTGCAGCTTTCCATTCACCAGGCTCCAGCCCTTGGCATTTTGCAGGTGCTGTTGAATTTCGGCGTCGCTCAATTTTTGTGCTGGCATTGTCTTACCCTCCCCGGAGACGTGTGGGCAGGCTCCATTATGCGTGCACAGCCACGGGGCGGCAACAATCCAACGCGTCGCCCGCCCACGATTGAACGCGCTGAAAAATTCCAGTACGCTTAGAGATTCACCCGCGCTGATTTTCCGCGCTGTGTGCGCGTTCAGCACTTGAGATCGGAGAAGGCCGTGAAAAAGAAGATTCGTGCCATTCAATATGGAATCGGGCCGATTGGCGCCTCAATCCTGAAACTGATGCGGGAAAAAGAGGCCATCGAAATTATCGGGGCCATCGATAACGACCCGGCAAAAATCGGCAAGGACCTCGGCGAAGTGGTCGGCGCCAGCGACGCGCCCTGGGGCGTGAAGGTATCCGGCGATGCCAGGGGAGTGCTGGAACAGTCCGCCGATATAGTCATGCACACCACTTCTTCTTCGCTGCCGAAAGTGGTGGATCAGTTGCTCGCGTGCATGGACGTTGGCTCCTGCGTCGTTTCCACCTGCGAAGAACTCTCTTACCCCTACCGCACTCATCCCGAGCTGGCGACTCAATTGGACAAAGCCGCCAAGGAAAATGGCGTGGCCCTGGTGGGAACCGGTGTAAACCCCGGCTTCGTCATGGACAAGCTGGTCATCACGCTGGCGGCCGTTTCGCAGCGAGTCGAACACGCGAAGGCTCTGCGCATCGTCGACGCGTCCAAACGCCGTTTGCCTCTGCAAAAGAAAATCGGCGCGGGCCTCAGCGTGGAAGAATTCCGCGCGCGCGTGAAGGAAGGAACGATCAAGCACGTCGGCCTCCCCGAATCCGTCGCCATGGTCGCGGACAGCCTCGGCCTGCGCGTCGATGAAATTACCGAAACCATCGATCCCAAGGTCGCCACCAACCGCGTGCAAACCGAATTTCTCACTGTCGAAGCCGGACAGGCTGCCGGCGTTCATCAAATCGCGCGCGGCCTTTCCGATGGCAAGGAACTCATCTACATGGAACTTCAGATGTACGTGGGCGCCAAGGATCCCGCCGACACGGTCGAACTCAAGGGCCACCCAGATATCAGCCTGGTCATTCCCGGCGGCTCACACGGAGACATTGCCACCGCTTCGGTGGCCGTCAATTCCATCCCGTCGATTCTCGAAGCCCCCGCGGGCCTGCGCACGTCGCGCGACCTGGCGATCGGCTTTTTCCCGCCCAAGGGCTACCGCTAGGGTGGGCTACTTTTTCCAGAACTTCATCACCCCCGAGTAATCCAGGTCTTCTTTCGCTTCGCCTTTAACGTAGCTGTAGACTTCGCGCGCCGCAGCCGTCGCCGGCAGCGCCACGCCCAGTTGATTCCCCAAATCCAGCAACAACCCGAGATCCTTGTGCATCAAGCGCAGGGGAAAACTCGGCTTGTACTCCCCCTTGGCCATCAGCGGCGCCTTTACGTCCAGCAGGCCGGAACGCGCCATGCTGGATTGCATCACTTCGATCAACTGTTCTTCCACCAGGCCCGCCCGTTTTACGATCGCAAGCGCTTCCGCCATGGCTCCCACCTGCAGCGCCAATATTCCATTCATCGCCAGTTTGACGGTCTGCCCCGCGCCGTTCGGCCCCAGGTGAAACCATTTCTTCCCCATCACGCCCAGCACCGGCTCAACGGACCGCAGCGCTTCCGCATCGCCGCCGATCATGAACACCAGGTTCCCCTCGCGAGCGCCCCAATCGCCCCCCGTAACCGGCGCGTCCAGGAATCGCACGTTGCGCTCGCCGCAGGCAGCCGCGATCCTCCTCGCCATCACCGGAGAAATCGTGCTGGAATCGACGTACACGCTTCCGGCACGCAGGCCCGCTAACGCTCCATCCTCTTTTCCTTCGTGCCCCCAGAGGATTTCTTCCAGAGCCGGGGGGTCGCTGACGATCGTGAACAGGATGTCCGCCGCAGCCGCGGCCTCTCGCGGCGTCTTCGCCAGCTTTGCTCCCGCAGCGACAAGTTCCGACGCGCGCGACGCCGTCCGGTTCCACACGGTGACGGAATGCCCTGCTTTCAGCAGGTTCAGGCTCATCGGCTTCCCCATAAGGCCAAGCCCGATGAAGCCGATCTTTCTTGAAGGGGATGCGGTACTCACAGAATGCCTCCTGACATGAACTCTCCATTGGAGTCCAAACGACGGGTGAAGTATGCAAGCAAATTGTAGCTGATTCGCGGCAGAGCGCGGTCCCGCGGGAGATATGTCAGACAGTTTTTGGACGCTGAGGCAGGGACAACAGGGAAGCCGCCGGGGAGGAAGCCAAACCATGGCCTGCGCCGGCCGCGGAGGCCTGCGAATGCTCCGGTTCATGCACCGGAGGATCCTTTGAGATCTCGATCGACTCCGGGATCTCCCCTACTTCTTCAATGCGGTGAATATATTGATAGGGAATTTCCCAGCGGAAGTAGCTTCGCTTGCCGCGCTGTTCCACATGCTGTTCCAGGAAGATCGAACGCCCGGAGTCCGCCGCAAACGTGCCGGACGCGGGCAGCAGCGCATCGCCCACGCGATATTGCACAGTGACTTTACGGCCCAAAAAATGAGCGAACGACGCCATTCATTCGAGTCTGCTGGGGGGTCACAAGAGGGTCAATAGTACTGACGGGCTGTTACTTGGCAGGGTGTGGAAAACTCGCGGTCGCTGACTTCGGTCGCACCACCAAGTCGCCGGCAATCAGCACAAACAGGGCCGATGCGCCTGCATAGCCGAGAATCGCCGCCACAACCGGCAACACCCAGAATCGACCGTGAAAAATTCCCTCGCCGAGGTGAAGCGCAACAAACGCGCCCGCGATCCCGCCGAACGCTCCAAAAATCCTGGTGAATCGCGAGAGCTCCAGCGGCGCCTTGCAGGCCGGACAAGTTATTTCATAGGAATGCGCAAGAGTCGCAGTCCATGGGATCCGCACGAAGCATAAAGGACACTTTCGTTTCCACATCGTTTTTGCGCCTCCGCGATTCCCTAGCGTTGCATATCGGAAAGAACCGCCTCCGCCGCTCGCCGTCCGCTGGCCATGGCGCCGTTGATGGAGGCGTTGTCGCGATGGTCTCCGCAGGTGTAAACGCCCGGCCGGATTCGCACCGGGCGCTGCGGCGGTTCCAGCGCGCCGGGATATTGCTGCGGCTGAGCGTGGGTGATGCGATAGCTGCGTAAGAATTGCCAGCCACTGGCCACTTTGCCGAACATGTTTTTCATTTGCGCGATGATGAAGCCGCCCAGCTGCACGTCGGTCAACTGGTGAATACCCAGGACCGAGACGGAAACCAGGTGCTTCCCGGCCGGCGCATAAGTCGGGGCAATGCGCGAGACTACGGCAAAGTTGTTAATCGGCCCCGCGCCATCCCCGTTCAGCACCAGAATCGGCTCGGCTACAGGCGCTTCGTCGGCTGCAAAGTAGAAACAGGTCACACTGCGCGAAGCCGGCTCCACCTCCCCCACAAGATGCGCCGCTGACGGGCCCTCCGCGGCGATCACGATCGCCCGGGCGCGGAGCGTCTCTCCGCCCGCCAAGCTTAGTTCATTTTCGTGCAATGCCTCCACGCGCGTGTTCAGACGCACCGCATCGCCTGGAAATTTCTCCGCCAACTGCGCGGGAATCGCCCCCATTCCTCGCGCGGGCAGCGACGTGTCGCCCTCGGACATCATCTTCAACACAAATTCGAACATGCGGCTGGAGGATTTTAGCTCCCCGTCGAGCAGTATTCCCCCCAGAAACGGCCGGAAGAAATGGTGGATCATCTCCCCGGTAAATCCTTCCGCCGCTAACGCTTCCTTCGTGGTGCGCTCGGGGCGTCGGAAAATGTCTTCGATCGAGTTACGCCGCAAACGGCTCCGCAACCGCGCAATCCGCAACTTGTCGGCCAGCGTGCAAAATTCGGAACGGAACGCTTCCCTCCACGCTCCGGGCATTCGCCACGGGTCCACCAGCTTATTCAACCGGCCTGCGTACCAGGAGAGCGCGCCGGGAAGAAATGACTTGAGCTCTAAACGGGAATATTCGAGGCTGCGTTTTGCTTCGGGATACGCGGTGAGCAGAACCTGAAAGCCGCGATCGAGCACGAACCCGTCTACTTCGTCCGTGCGCACTCGGCCGCCAATTCCGTCCGACGCCTCCAGGATCTGGAAACTGACTCCATTTGCCTGCAGTTCGCGCGCACAGCACAAACCGGCTAAGCCGGCGCCAACGATGAACACGTCCGGGCTGGATGACATTCGTTTGTTTTCCTCGAACCAAGGAAAGAGAGGTCCCGCTGCTGCTGGGCCGATGCCATATCCTGCGTCATTCGGCGGATTTTGCGCAAGCCACAAAGTGCTGTTACACGGTTTATAGGGTCAACTGTTGACTTTTCGTGCGGGCAAGGTAAAGTCGGCTTTTCTTTCGCGCGACAACGGCCAAAGGAGTCTTACATGCGTTGCAAACTGCTGTGCGGCCTTCTCTGCATCCTGATTTTGTGGGCGCCTGGATTCGGACAGGGACAAAAACCTGCCTCCAAAACTTACGTGTTGAAGGCAGCCAGACTCTTCGATGGCAAGAGTAACGCCGTCGTTACACCAGGGCTGATTGTCGTGACCGGCGGCAAAATCACCGCAGTCGGCGCTTCCGCGAAAATCCCCGACGGCGCGCAGGTCATTGATTTTGGCGACGCCACGCTGCTCCCGGGTTTCATTGACGCCCACACCCACCTGACCTTTGCCTATTCCGACGATTACAAGCAGCAACGGCTCGACACCCTGCAGAAAACGGTTGCCGAGCGCGCCCTCGACGCCAGCGTCAACGCGCGCGTCACGCTGATGGCGGGGTTCACCACCGTGCGCGACGTCGGCTCCAGCGATTATCTCGACGTCGGCCTGCGCAACGGTATCCGCAACGGCGACGTTCCGGGCCCCCGTATGCTTGTCACCGTCCATGCGCTCGGCGCCACCGGTGGTCACTGCGATCATGAGGACGGATACCGCGAGGGACTCTTCGGCCACGAATCAGGCCCGGTGGATGGTGTGATCAACGGCCCCGACCAGGCACGCTACGCCGTTCGCCTCGATCACAAATACGGAGCCGACATGATCAAGGTTTGCGCATCGGGCGGCGTGCTCTCTCCTACCGACGATGTGGACACGCCGCAACTGACGCAGGCCGAACTGGACGCCATCGTCGACGAGGCTCACGCTCTGCGACGCAAAACCGCCGCGCACGCCCACGGCGCCGAAGCTGCCAAGCGCGCCATCCGCGCGGGGATTGATTCCATCGAGCATGGCAGCTTTCTCGATGACGAAGCGCTGGACATGATGGTGAAAAAAGGCACCTACCTGGTGCCCACGCTCATGGCCATCCAGGGTATTCAGGAAAAATTCGATCGCGGCATCTACATGCCTCCAGCCATCGAAGCCAAAGCCCGCGCCGCAATCGCCGCGATCCACATCACTTTCCAGAAAGCGCTGGCAAAGGGAGTGAAAATCGGTTTGGGAACCGACGCTGGCGTCTATCCGCATGGACGCAACGCCGAAGAATTTCACCAGATGGTGGACCTGGGCATGAAACCCGTGGACGCGTTGAAAGCGGGCATGTCTTCAGACGCGGAACTTCTGGGCCTAGCCGATAAAATCGGCACCCTGGAAGCCGGCAAACTCGCGGACATCGTCGCTGTCCCCGGCGACCCGACACAAAATATCCGCCAGGTCGAAAAGGTTTTCTTCGTGATGAAAGAGGGCGTAATCTTCCGCAACGATAATTCGGGCGCGGCCCACTGATTAGGGGGAACAAATCTTGAGCGCACTGTCCGAATCCGTTGGCGCGGCCTTGGCCAGTGAATATCGTCACCGCGCGGCCGAACTTCACAAGTGGGTGGATCCGCTTTCCGACGAGCAGTTCTGGCGCAACCCGTTTTCCCACGGCAACTCTGTCGGTCACCTGGTGCTGCATCTGACCGGAAATCTCAGCTACTACGTCGGCGCGCGAATCGCCGGCACCGGCTACGTCCGCAACCGTGACCTGGAATTTTCAGAACCACGGAAACTGCCGAAGGCGGAAGTACTGCGCAATTTCGACGATGCGATTGCCACGGTGATTGCCGCCATTGGAAACCAAACCGAACCCGACTGGACCGCGCCCTACACCGCGGAACGGGAACCCGACTCCAAAAATCGAGTCACTCTGTTCCTGCGCTGCGCGAGTCACTTATATCACCACGTCGGCCAGATTATTTACCTGAGCCGCGAGCTTCGCAGCTCCCGCGAGTAATCCCCTTCTGCCCCTCATCCGATACGATAAATTGTCATCCTGAGGCTATCCGACGAGGATAGCCGAAGGATCTCAGCGTCACAATCTTGCTAGTCGTGGTGAAAAGAAAGTTGGAGTTTACGTTTCCAATTTGAATCGCGTGGATGCCAACCGGTAGAGTTTCCGCCACAGCAACCGGTTAATCAGCACCACGATCACCGCCATGATCAGCGTCGAGGCCAGCAGGAGGTCGAAGCGCCCCGCGTCGCTGGCGCTGCTGATCGTGCTTCCCAGCCCCGGCGCCTTCACGATTCTTCCCTGAAAATGAAAATATTCCGCCACGATGCTGGCGTTCCAAGCACCGCCGGAGGCCGTCACCATACCCGTGACCAGGTACGGAAAAATCCCCGGCAGAATCAAGTATCGCCAGCGGTCCAGCGAGCTGAACTTGAAAATGCTTGCGGCCTCTTTCAGGTCCGTCGGAATGGCCATCGCCCCGGCGATCACATTGAACAAGATGTACCACTGCGTTCCCAGCAGCATCAGCGCCATCGCGGCGATCTCCACGCCACCGCGCATGCGGATCAGAAAAAGCAAAATCACCGGAAACAATGCCGTCGCGGGGATCGACGCCGCCAACTGCACCAGCGGCTGCATCAGCCGGGCAAAGCGCGGACTGAACCCGATCGCCACGCCCACCGGTACGGTCCACAGCGCTCCCACAATCAGTGCCAGGTTCACGCGCAGAAACGTCAATCCCGCGCTGCGCAATAGCTCGAAATAATCTTCGCGGTGCAACCGCGCAAGTTCGGCCACGGCTCTGGACACTCCATAAATCAGCGCCATCCCAGCCAGCCCTGCAAACACCCATCCATACCATCCGCGCGGTTTCGTTGCCGGGTTCGCCTTAATCGACGCCGCGGCCCGCTTCGCGCCTTTGGCGAACTGCAGCGTCAGCCACTCCACCACCGGATGCAGAATGCTCCGGTAAAATCGAATCAGAAAGGATTCGCGGCGAATGAAATTCAGGATGGAATTCTGCGCCGCCGCCGCGCTTTCCACCTGCTCAAACTTGAATTTGTCCGCCCACGTGATCACCGGACGCCAGATGAACTGGTCCATCAGGACAATCACCGCGACCATCGCCGCCAGCCCCCACAACATCGCTCGCGTGTTGCCGTGCCCCGCCGCCGTCTGCAGGTACGACCCGAGCCCCGGCAGCCGGAAATCCTTGTCGCCCAGCACAAACATTTCGCAAGCCATCAGGAAGAACCATCCGCCCGCTACCGACATCATCGAATTCCAGACCAGCCCGATCGTCGAAAAGGGAAGGTCCAGTTCCAGAAATCGCTGCCAGGCACTGAACCGGTAAATGATCGCGGCTTCTCGCAAATCGCGCGGGATGGTTTTCAGCGATGAGTAAAAACTGAACGCAATGTTCCACACCTGCCCGGTGAAAATCAAAATGATCGAGCCGAGCTCCACTCCCAACTGCCGGCTGGGAAACAGCGCCACCATAGCCAGCATCACACCGGGCAAAAAACTCAGCACCGGGATAGATTGCAGAATGTCCAGCAGCGGTATCAGGATAATTTCCGCGCGACGCCATTTCGCCGCCGCGTATCCGTAAGCCAGCGCAAACGCCAGACTGAGCACATACGCGACCAGGATGCGCACCAGCGAAAACAGCGCGTACAGAGGCAAGCTTCGCGGATCCTGCGAAATCTCCGATTCGGCCCGCACCGGCCCAAGCCATGACCGGCCGATGGAGTACACCCCGAAAATCACCGCGAACACGGAAACGAACACGGCGATGTCGATCAGAAACCCATACGCCCAGCGCGAACCCGCGGGCCGCGCGGCGGTCGGCGGCACCGGGGTCTGATGCTGTGGAAGCGGGGCTGGCGAGGGCACGGGAAAATCAGGTCTCGGTGAGCGTCAGCTTCCCGCTCGCCGCATCGTAATCGAAAAGCTCGGCGTACCTGCCCCACTGGATAGCCGTCTCCAGTTGGCGCCGCGCTTCGTCTTCGCTGAAATGCTCGTCCAGCAGGTCCTGGAAAAATTCCGCGGGCAGCGTTCGGTTCGTTTTCGATTTCAGCGCCTGCTGCATCTGCCGCAGCAAAGGAACATTCGCCAGAACGGCTTTGCGGAAAATCGCTTTGCGCTCCTGAATGTCGGCGTGCGAAAACAACTTGCCGTCAGCGGTGAGGATCGCGTCGCCTTCTTCCAGTTTCAACAACCCAAGAAGCACAGCCGTATCCACCGTCGGCAGCAGCGCGTCCACTTCCAGGCTCAATTCGCCTGCGAGAATGTGCAGGTCCGCCCGCCCGTCGTGGTCTTCCAGGATTTCCAGCAAGCCGGCCATTCCGCCAGGCCGCGTATGTGGCAGCATCACAACCTCTCTGCCGCGGGCCGCATTGGCCGCCCTGTGCTGCTCTGCCAGTGGACTCTCCGGATGGTCCTGCTGCGTCAGCGCCTTGTAAATCAGGTCCACCAGCTCCGTGAAGCGCACATCCTTGCGATCCCGCGGATACGGCATGTTCACGCTGAATTCCGCGTGAATGTGCGCGGGATTCCGCCCCAGTACAATGATCCGGTCCGCCAGAATCACGGCTTCTTCAATGTTGTGCGTCACGATGAAAATCGCGCGCGTCGGAATTTTCTTCCCGAGCCACAGCTCCATCAATTCGCCGCGCAGCGTTTCCGCGGTCAAAACGTCCAGCGCCGAAAACGGCTCGTCCATGAACAGCACTTCCGGCTCCACAACCAATGCGCGGGCGACGCCGACCCGCTGCTTCATCCCGCCGGACAATTCCTTCGGGTACGCCGATTCAAACCCGTCGAGACCCACCGAATCGATAATCCGCAATGCCCGCTTGTGCCGCTCCACGTCGGGCACGCCGCGCGCCTCCAGCGGCGCCTCCACGTTTTCCAGCACGGTCAGCCAGGGAAACAGTGCGAAGCTCTGGAACACGATGGACACATTCGGCGACTCGTCGCGCACCGGTTGCCCGTGCCAGAAAACCGTGCCGCCTGAAGTCGGCGAAAGCCCGGTCAACATCCGCAGCATCGTGGACTTTCCGCAACCCGACGGCCCCAGCAATGCAATAATCTGACCGGGGTAAATGGCGATGTCCGTCGGCGAAATCACCTGGATGCGGCTGCCGTCGGGCTGGGGATAGAATTTCTCCAGCTTGCTGGCCGCGATAATGGGTTCTATTCCTGCCGTCGTGGTGCTCATAATCGCAAGTATTATCGCTCAGATTCCTTCCGCGAAGCACGCAAATGCACCTCATTCGCGGAATTTTTTCAAAAACGGTTACAATTTCCTGACTCCCTGATGAACGAATCGTTGCCAACCGCATTCCAACAATCGCAAGCTCGTCCGCCCTCCTGGCTCATCGCTCTGGGACTCTCGTTGCTCGCCTCGCTGGCCGTGCTCTTGCCGTTTTTCTGGCTGGGCAGCGCCTCCGGCCACGATTTCGAGTTCCACGCGGCGTCCTGGCTCGACGTCGCTTACCAATGGAAGCACGGCGTCCTCTTCCCACACTGGGCCGCCTGGACCAACTACGGCTTCGGCGAGCCTCGCTACATCTTTTATCCGCCTCTTTCGTGGATGCTCGGTGCGGCGCTCAGCCTGGTCTTGCCGGTTTCGTGGGTCCCCATCGTTTTCATTTTTCTCACGCAAACACTGGCGGGCATGTCCGCCTTTTTCCTGCTGCGGAGGCTCGTCGGCAGCACTTCCGCGTATCTCGGCGCCGTCTTTTATGTCGTGAATCCATACGCCCTGCTCGTCACTTATATCCGCAGCGACTTCGCCGAACAACTCGCCTGCGCTCTCTTTCCTCTCGTCCTTTTGGCCACGTTGCGCCTCGCCGGCTTACTTCGGGACGAAGAGCCCAAACTATCTGCCATCCCCTCCTTCGCGTTTTCCTTCGCCGCAGTCTGGCTGTGCAACGCCCCCGCCGGAGTAATCGCCAGCTATTCCGTGGCTTTTCTTTTCGCGTGGGCTGCTGTCACCCAACGCTCGTTGCGGCCCGTCGTGCGCGCCGTAGGTGGCCTCGCGTTGGGCTTTGGGCTTGCGGGTTTCTATCTTGTTCCCGCCGCTTATGAACAGCGCTGGGTCAACATTGGCCAGGCATTGGCCACCGGCCTGCTCCCTTCTGAAAATTTTCTCTTCACCCAAATTGCAGACCCCGAGCACACCTGGTTCAACTGGATTTCTTCTATCTGCGCGCTCGCGCTCATTTTGCTGGCCGCCATTACCGCTCTTTCCTCGCGCCGCTTCAGCAACAACACCGCACTGTCGAACACACTCAAGCCGCTCTGGAGCGCTCTGCTGCTGCTCGGCTCGCTTGCAACCCTGATGATGCTGCGGCTAACCGCACCTTTCTGGAGCCTGCTGCCCAAGATGCGCTTCGTACAATTTCCCTGGCGCTGGATGTCCATTATGGCCGCGATTTGTTGCTGTTTTTTCGCCGCCGTCATCGAACGGCGCCGCGGCTGGCTCTGGTTTGTGCTGGTTGCGGTTCTTTGCTTTCCATTCAGCTATTTCCTAATGCAAAACACCTGGTGGGACCCCGATGAAATGGCTACTCAACGTGCGGCCATCACGAGCGGCACGGGGTATGAAGGTGTGGATGAGTACGACCCGCTCGGCGACGATCACATGGAGCTGCCAAAGCGCGCCCCGCTGGCCGCAATCTTCCCCGGTGAAGCGGCTGATTCCCACGCCGCGCAGCCAGGCGCCAGTATCCAGGTGGAACAATGGGATCCAACCAACCACAGAGTTTCTGTGGATTCTTCAAGCCCGGCCCGCGTTGCGCTTCGCCTGCTCAACTACCCCGTCTGGCGGGTGACGGTGAACGGAAAGCAAGTCGCGCCAGAAAGGCCGGACGACCTCAACGAAATGCTGGTTCCAATCACGGCGGGCAAATCCGAAATTCAGGTGCGCTATGTACGCACCCGCGATCAGACGGCGGGGATTGCTCTTTCGATTTTCAGCTTGCTGATTTCTGCCGGCTTGCTGGCGTCGCGAAAATCGCGGGCCGCCTAGCGACGATCGACGGACGGGTGGCGAATGTCCTGCCCCTGCACGATGTAGATGACGTCTTCCGCGATGTTCGTGGCGTGATCGCCAATGCGCTCCAGGTTCTTGGCCACAAGGATCAGCTCGAACGCCGGAAACACCACGCTGGAGTCGCCCATCATGTACGTCAGGAGTTCCCGGAAAATCTGGTCGCGGTAATGATCCACCTGGTCGTCGGTGGACATCACCTTTTGCGCCAGCTCCACGTCGCGGCGCACCACCGCGTTCAGAGAATTGCGCACCTGCTCTTCCACCAACTCGGACATGCGCGGCAAATCCACATACGGCTTCACCCGCGGATGGCGCAGGATGCGCAGCGCGCCCTGTGCTATGTTCACGGCCTGGTCCCCGATGCGCTCCAAATCGTTGTTGATGCGCGAAACTGCCAGCACCAGGCGCAGGTCCACCGCCATCAACTGATGCAGGGCCAGCAATTGCACCACGCGATCGTCGACTTCCAGTTGCAGTTCGTTGATCGCGTCCTCTTCGTCCAGAACCCGCTTCGCCAGTGGCTCATCCGATTCGAGCACTGCGTGCACGGACTGGTGCACGGCACGCTCCGCCAGGCTGCCCATCCAGAGCAGCCTCTCTTTCAGCTCGTTCAAATCTTTTTCGAAGTGGCGTTCCATGAAACCCTTCCCGTTTCCAGTCTACTCACTGCGCGGCGCCGGCGAAGCGCGAAAAACTTATCGAACTCATCCAAAACGTCCCGTGATGTACGCTTCCGTGCGCGCATCGCTGGGCGTGGTAAAAAGATGCGGCGTCGGGCTGAACTCGATAATCTGCCCGGTCAGCAGGAACGCCGTGAAATCGCTCACGCGCGCCGCTTGCTGCATGTTATGCGTCACGATCACGATCGTCGTCAGATTTTTCAATTCCACCATCAACTCTTCAATCTTTGCCGTGCTGATCGGGTCCAGCGCCGAGCAAGGCTCGTCCATCAGCAGCACTTCCGGTTCAACCGCCAGCGCCCGCGCGATACAAAGACGCTGCTGCTGCCCGCCGGAAAGCTCGTAGGCCGATTTATGCAAGTGATCCTTCACCTCTTCCCACAACGCCGCATGCCGCAAGCTTTTTTCCACCGTATCGGCCAGGGAGCCCTTGTACCCGTTGATTCGCGGGCCATACGCCACATTGTCAAAAATGGATTTCGGGAACGGGTTCGGCCGCTGAAACACCATGCCGATTCTTCGGCGCAGCGCCGTGACGTCCTGCGCAAGGATGTTCTGGCCGTCCAGCAGGATTTCGCCTTCCAGCCGCGAAGTATTCACGGTTTCGTGCATGCGGTTCATCGTGCGCAGTAAAGTGGATTTCCCGCAGCCCGAGGGCCCGATTAGCGCCGTGACTCTCTTGTCCGCAATTCCCATGTTGATGTCGAACAGGATCTGCTTCGGGCCGTAGAAAAAATTCACTTTGGCGATGGTCATCCGCATGGGCATTGCCGCCGACGTTTCGCGGCTCGCGGGCGTGGTCAGATTGGTCACGATATTCACGGAAAACTCCGGCTTTGCGGACGCTTGCATTTAAGACCTCGGTACCGCGATGCCACGGGACAAAATCGTGCGCGCCAGAATGTTGATGATCAGCACCAGCCCAAGCAGCACCAACCCCGCCGCCCACGCCTGTCGATGCCAGTCATCGTAGGGCGAAACCGCGTAGGTGTAAATCATCACCGGCAGCGTGGCCGTCGGCTGCGACCATCCGTGGCTTTCGAACCGGTTTCCGAATGCGGTAAACAGCAGCGGCGCAGTCTCCCCTGCCACGCGCGCCAACGCCAGCAGAATCGCCGTCATGATGCCACGATAAGCCGCCGGCACAATCACCGTCGCGATTGTCTTCCATTTGCTCGCGCCCAGCGCCATGGCGCCTTCCCGCAGCATCCGAGGCACGCTCTTCAGAAACTCTTCGGTGCTCCGCAGGGTAATGGGAATCATCATCATCCCCAGCGCAAAAGCACCCGCGTAGGCCGAAAAATGTTTGAACGGCAGCACCACCAGGCTGTACGCGAAAATGCCGATCACGATGGACGGCACGCCGTTCAAAAGGTCCGCGGCGTACCGCACCACCGACGCCATGCCCTTGCCGCTGAACTCCGCAAGATAGATGCCCCCCAGGAACCCAATGGGCACGCCCATCAGCGATGCCAGCAGCAGAATCTTGCCGCTGCCCACAATCGCGTTGGCCATCCCGCCGCCCGCTTCTCCCACGGGCTTCGGTAGTTTGGTGAAGAAATCCCAGTTGATGGAAGTGCCGCCGTTGAACACCAGGTAGCCAAGGATGAAGAAGAGCACCAACACAGAAACAAAGGCGCAGACCCCGGTCATGGCCAGCATGAAATTACTTACAAATTTCCGCCAGCGAAGTCGGCCACTCATTATCCGCCCACCTCGCTGCCTTTTTGGGTGGTCACGACGATCAGGATGCGGGCCAGCCCGTTGAGAACAAACGTAAGCAAAAAGAGCACGAGACCCAGCGCGATCAGAGACTGTAGATACAAATCACCCGTGGCTTCCGTAAATTCGTTGGCGATCACGGCCGCGATGGAATAGCCAGGCGCGAAGAGCGAGGCCGCAATCTTGGGCGTATTGCCGATAACCATCGTAACCGCCATGGTTTCGCCCAGCGCGCGCGCCAGCGCCAGAAAAATCGAACCCATGATGCCGGTCTTCGCGAACGGAACAACGATTTTCCAGGTGGACTCCCAACGCGTGGAACCCAATGCCAGCGCGGCTTCCCGCTGGTCGCGCGGCACGGAGAGCAAAACTTCGCGCGATACCGAAATGATGTACGGAATCACCATGATCGCCAGCACGATGCCTGCGGTCATGAAGCCAACGCCGTAAGACGGCCCCTTGAAGATCGGCAAATACCCGAATGGTTTGTTCAGCGCCGGGTAAATCACCGTCCGCATCACCGGAACAATAATAAAAACGCCTAACAGTCCGTAGATAACGCTTGGCACAGCTGCCAGCAAATCAATAAAGAATTGCAGGGTGTCCGAAACTCGCGGCGGCGCCAACTCCGCCAGGAAAATCGCCGCTCCGATTCCCAGCGGCACGGCAATGATCAACGCAACCGCCGAAGTAACCATGGTCCCGTAGACAAACGGAAGCGCGCCGTACTGGTCCATGATCGGGTCCCAAACCGAAGTCACAAAAAAACTGGACCCGAATTTCTGCCGCGGCAGGGCTGAATTTACCCACAATTCCCACACCAGCGCCGCCGTAATCAGCACCACCGTCGCCGCGAACACCATCGTCACCAGCCGCGCGATTTCGTCCCCGTCGCTCAACCGCGCAAAAAACGAACGCGAGCCCGTCACCGGGCCCGCGCCTTTCAATGCTGTAGTGTTGGTTGCCACGTCTCCCCGGCACTTTTACTGGATGCTGTTGATGGCCTTCTTTTCCTTTTCAACCACTTCCTTCGGCAGCTTCGCGTATGAGAGCGCTTCGACAGAGTCCTGGCCCTCGGCCAGCATCCACTTCAGGAAGCCTTTGATGGCATCGCGCTTGCCGCCGTCCTGAAACTTTTGCGGAATCAGCAGCCAGGTGAAGCTGGAAATGGGATAAGCCGTTTTTCCCGGAGCGTTCTTGATGCTGACCCGGAAGTCATCCGGCATCTCCTTGGCAGCGCCAGCCGCGGCTGCGGTCACGCTTCCCAAATCCGCCTTCACGAAATTCCCCGAAGAATTTTTCACCGTTCCGTAGGGGATGTTGTTTTGTACCGCGTAGATCAACTCGACATAGCCGATTGCATTTGGCGTTTGCTTCACCAATCCGGTTACGCCCTCATTACCCTTGCCGCCCAGGCCCACGGGCCAATTAACGGAAGTCCCCTTGCTGACTTTGCCCTTCCATTCTTCGCTGACCTTCGAAAGATAGTCCGTCCAGATGTAGGTTGTGCCGCTGCCATCGGAGCGATGCACAACGATGATGTCGGCCGCCGGCAAGCTTACGCCTTTGTTGGCAGCAGCGATGGATGGGTCATTCCACTTTGTTACCTTGCCAAGAAAAATTCCAGCCAGCGCTTCCGGCGTAAAATTCAGTGCACCGGTTACTCCCGGAATGTTGTAGGTCGGAACGTCTGCGCCAAGCACTGTCGGAAAATGGAGTATGCCGACGCCGTTGTGCTTGTCCTGAAATGCCTTGAGTTGATCGTCGTTCATCGGCCCGTCGGTCGCGCCAAAATCCACAGTTCCTTCGGTCACCTGTTTGATTCCCGCTCCGGAACCAACCGACTGGTAATTGAATTGAAAGTTGGGGTTCTTCGTATGATAAACGTCAAACCATTTCGAATAGATGGGATACGGAAACGTTGCACCCGCTCCGTTGATGAGCAATGCGTTGTCCGCGACCACGATCGCGCACAGCGCAAGCACACCTGTTGCTAGTCCGGCAAATCGCTTCATGAGATGGCTCTCCTGCTGGTTCGAGATAACTCCGTGATAACTCAGTCTGACCAGCCGCTATTACAGGATTGTTACAATCGCGGTAGAGTCTGTTAAATATCCGAAACATCATCCGGAACGACCTCCAACGCCATTGCATGGTTGCAGTTACAGGCCATCCAAAATTGTCGCCGTGCAGAAAAGGAAAGGGCGGCCGCGAAGCCGCCCCTCTTCTTCAATCTGCAGCTGAGAATTTCACCCTGGACTAGGGCAAGTAGTAGCGGAAGGAAGTCTCCACCATGTTGTCGATCGCCTTCGGCGCGCCACCCACACCTGACCATCCCACCTTAAAGATGTAGGAGTATTGAACCCCCCACTGGACGCGGCCCTTTTCGCCCTGGTAAAGCTTGTGCCAGAAGCCAAGGGTGCCTTCGCTGATATACCGAATGTCGCCTGCGCAGGTGCCGCCCGTACCGGGAGTCCCTGTTCCGGCGGGAGCAGTTTCGGTGGAGCACCCGGTATTGTTGGCCAATGGGGAGCCGTACCCCCCAATGCCGCTGGTTGAAGTTGTATAGGTTATAGTCGCGGGGACCGCGGGAGTCGTGGTCGTGGCCGGAACCGCCGGTGTTGTCACAATCTTCACCGAGGAATACCCTGTGTAGGCTGCCCGTGAAGCGTATTCGCCACCCAGATAGCCATACAGGTCAAACTTTGGTGACACGTGCCATTCCAGTTTGCCAAGCCACTGCGCGTTGTGAATCGTCGCCAGCGTGCCATCCGGCCGTGCGGTTACGTCGGCAAGCTGCGCCGAGCCGAACCGCCCGATGCCAGTTCCGTACATCCCTTTGAGGCTGGCATCAAGCTTCTTGTGGAATAGAGGCACCGCCGCGCTTACGCCGAAACCTCCGCCGGTCTTGGAGTCGTTAAATGCGCCAAGCGCCGAGGGAGAGGTAATGATAGCGCCGGTACTGGAAACGCACTGGGCCGGATTGATCGGATTTCCGTTGAGGATGACAGCCGTAGGTGCGGCAATATTGGTTGCGGTTGCGCTGACGACGGCGCAAGGATAAATGCGATCCCGGAAATCGCTCACGATGCCCAATATTTCATAGTGGCCCCAGCCTGGGTCGAAGGCGGCCTTAAAGACGAAGTCCGGAATCTTGTTGACCGTATAACCCGTGGGATCGAATGCGTTGTAGAGACCGGCGCTGTTTCCCGGCGCATTAAAGAAGAAGTTCTGCGAGGTGGTCCCTGCTGCACCGCCTGCCACGCTTGTGGTGACGCTGTTAAATCCGCGTCCGCCGATTGTCGTCTGCGGTTCTTCGGCCGAAACCCCCAAGGTGAACTTATCGCCGAAGCTCTTCGTCACGCGTACGGAAGGGATGCGCTCCCAGGTGAAGCCCACCACATATTGCGGATCGATCATCTGTGGCAAGGCTTCCCCGCGGTTTGCGATGCCTTTCCTGTTTTCTGTGGCGAGTGTCCACATCTGCCCCGCTGTGAAGGCCCATCCGTTTTCAAACGCCGCCTGGCCCCAGCCCTGGCGCATCCGGAACAAGTACGAGTTGCTCTCGCGGTTGTTTGACGTGGTACCGGCTCCGAGGAAGTCGGTTTCGATGTAGCCAGTCACCTTGGCGCTTGCCAGCTTCGCCTCCAGCAGCAAGCTCAGACGTGACTGCCGCGCCGTGAAATTCATTTCGGTCACTTTGCTCAGTGAGTTGCCGGGATACGGAATGCCGGAAAACTGCGTGTTGATGTCGCCGCTTATTGACCTTTGGCGGTTGACGGTGGCCGCTTCGATAAACCCGCCGGGGGTGATCGTGATTCCCTTGAAGCGGATCGAAGTCGGCCCTTTTTCTTCCGCCGGGGCTTGACCCGAAGCGGTAAGCGATGAGTTCACAACGGCCGCGTTGCTTGCCGCCATGCTCGCCACTGTCGAATTCAGCGCCGTCGCCGTGGACTTTACTTCCGTCGACGTCGTCACCGCTTCCACTGCCTTGGTGTTCGCCTCGGTCGCCCGGGCGTTGGCAGACGCCGCGGTTTCCCGTGCTTCTTCGATCTGACGGTCGCGCTTCGCCAGCTCTTCCTTCAGCATCTGCAACTGTTCCTGCTGCGCAATCAGAGCCTGGCGCAGCTCTTCCATCTGCGCCGCAAGTTCCGCGTTGGTCTTGGTTGCAGCGTTGGCCGCCGCAGGCTTCGCGGGCGTTGCCGCCGCTTCTTTCGGTGCATCCTTCGGCGAATCTTTCGGTGAATCAGCGAACGCCGTTCCGGTCATCAGGAACAGCGATAGTGCAAGTGATGCGAGTTTTCTCATTGCCTCTCTCTTTTTTTCTTGCAGATTTCGGATACGTTCCCGGGAAATGCGTACCACCCCGTTTGGGAAGTTATGTGGAGTCTCTTACGGCTATATCAATCCAACATGAATAGTCTGTAACAATCCCCTCTACCAGCTATGCATGTCTTTTATTTACAATGTGTTACGCATGGTTACAGCTCGTCCCACGTCCGCACGGAAGTGACTTATCCTGCTTCTTGCAAGGATTGGGTGGTTGCGCGGTTGACTGAGAATTAGTTCACAATGATTTTGAAAGATGCTGCGGGGAAGTGTGCCACCAGCCGATTTTTTGATTTTCTGAGGGTGGATCGCAAGCTCAGCGCCGCTCTCCCATTTCATACGCCAGCATGATCTGCGTCAACTTGTATTGGTATTTAGCGTCGGTGTCCTGCAGGTCCGCGTCCGTCTTCTGAAGTTCGGCCTGGCTAAATTCCACAATGGAGCTTAAGCCCAATTTGTACCGGGCCTGCGCCAATTCGAGCGCCAGGTTCGCCTGTTCCAATAACTGCTGCGTCACCGTCAGCCGCGCGTACGCCTTTTGCGTGTCCAGCCAGGTGTTGCGCACATCCCGCGCAAGATTGTCTTCCATATCCTGCAGCTTCTTGCGCTTCATTTCGGTTTCGAGATCCGCGCTCTTGGCGCGCGCGTTGAACAAGAAGCCGTTGAACACGGGAATATTGATGTTCACGCCGACTCCGCCATACCAACTCGGAATATGGTCGTCGCGCGCCGGAGCCTGCCCCACCACCCCCGAGGCATTTACGGTCGGCCACCAGAGATCGTGTTCGGACCGGCCGAATTTTTCCGCCGCGGTCACTTCATTCAGCATCGCCTGAATTTCCGGCCGCTGCTGCATGGCCTTCTGAATTAATTGCGTGGGTTCGAGCAGCGGCGGCGCAGATGCTTGCTGTTCCGGCTCCACCGTTCTGAAATTTTGGCGGTCGGGATACCCTAAAATAGCGGAAAGGGTGGAGAGCGAAGCTTCGTAATTGTTATTCGATTCCAGCAGCAACAACTTTGCGCGCGCCAAGTCTACCTTGCTGAAACTCAAATCCAGATCGGAGCGGAGTTTCGCGTCCGTCAACGCCTGCACCTGATCCACCAGCGTCTGCCGCGTTTTTACCGTATCTTCCGCCACCTGCAACAACGCGTGCGTCTCCAGCGTGTTGTAAAACGCTTCATCCACGGCAAGAATAATGTCCTGCTGGGTGGCCAGCGCATTCTGGTCTTCCGCCTTGGCATGAAACTGCGAACTGGCCACCAGGTTGGACGTATGGCCGAAATCGGTGATCAGTTGGCTTACGCTCGCGCCCGCGGCGGCTCGCGGAAACAGAATCGGATTGCTCAGTGAGCCGGCGGCAATTCTCGAACCAGGATTGGAGTCCACTCCGGTTACGCTCAAATTCACATCGGGCATCAGCGCCGACCGCGCTTCGCGCACAAACTCCCTGGCCTGCAACGCCCGCAGTTTCCCCACGGTAATCTGCGGGTTGTTGCGCACGCCGATGGCCTCGGCTACCCGAATGGTGAGCGGTTTTTCGTCGGAATTCGCGGCGGGCTTTTCCTGCGCTGCAGCGAACGTTCCCAGCAAAGCGAACATCAGCGCCAAACCTCTTGTTGTCCTCACGATGCCACCTCCGCTGTTTCCGCGCGCTTCCTTCCATGAATCAGCAGATAGATAGCCGGTACCAGAAATACCGTCACGACCACGCTGACCGTCAATCCACCGATCACCGCGCGAGCCAGCGGCGCATACTGTTCGCTGCCCGCTTCCACGCCCAGCGCCATCGGGATCAGCCCCAGCAAAGTCGCCAGTGACGTCATCAGAATCGGCCGCAGCCTCACCTTGCATGCCTCCACCACCGCTTGTTGCAGGCCCATTCCTCGTTCGCGCAAGATTCCTGAAAATTCCACGATCAGAATGCTGTTGGACACCACGATTCCCGTCATCATGATCACGCCCATCAGCGACATGATGTTCAGCGTCGTGTGCGTGATAAATAGAAACGCCACCACGCCCGCAAGCCCCGGCGGAATCGCCGTAAGGATAATGAACGGGTCGATAAACGAACGGAATTGCGCCATCAGGATCAGGTACACCAGCACCACGGACAACAACAGTCCCACACCGAAGCGGTAAAACGATTCGTTCATTCCCACCACCGCGCCCTGCACGCGCACCAGCGCGTTCTTCGGCAGGTTCAACCCACTCACCAGCTTCTTCACCTCCGCGTTCACCTTGCCCAGGTCCTCCGTCTTTGGCATCACGAAGACATCCACCACTCGCCGCAACTGGTAATGGTCCACTTCCGTTGGCGTATTCATGGGCACAATTTTGGCCACCGATTGCAGCGGGGTGTAAGACTTGGACGCGGTCGCCCGCAGGGGAATGTTGCGGAAATCCGTCATCGTCATCGATCCAACCTTTTCATTTGAGTACTGCACCGTCAGCATGTAGTTGTTCCCCGTTTTTGGATCGATCCAGTAACTTGGCGCGATCACTCCGTTGGAGGTCAACGCGGTGATCACGTTGTCCACCACATCCTTCGGCGTCAGCCCAAGCAGGCTGGCCTGTTGGCGGTCAATATTGAGCTCCAACCCTGGATAATCGATGTCCTGGGGAATCAGGACATCGCTCACATTCCCCGAGGCCTTCAGTTGCAGCGCCATCTTCTGCGCGATGGCGTAGCCTTCGCCTAGATCGCTGTCGCTCACCTGAATATCCAGCGGCGCAGGCAATCCCTGGTTCACCACCGAATCCACCAGTCCTCCGGCTTGAAAGTAGGCGCTGACCTGCGGCAAGTTATTCGCTAACTTTCGCCGCACGCGTTCCATGTATTCGTAGCTCCCCACCTTGTGGTCTTCCTTCAAACTGACCTGCACGAACGCGGTGTGCATCGCCGAATTGCTGGTGTAAACGGCCGACAAGTCCGGAGTGATGCCGATGTTGGACACGATCATGTCCAGATCACTTTCCGGGATCGCGGCCCGAACTTCCCTCTCCACGCCCGCCACATACTTGTCCGAAACCTCCAGCCGGGTGCCCGTCGGCATTTTCAGTTGGATCACGAATTGTCCCGGGTCCGTTCGCGGGAAATACGCCCGGCCGACAAAAGGAAAAACGCCCGCGATTAACAGCGTGATTCCTGCAAGAATAAAAAGCGCCGTCCTTCCGGGCCTCACCAGCGCCTGCGTCACCTTTTGCTCGTAAAAAAGCAGCAGTCTCTGAAAATCATGATTGAATCGATGCACCACCCGCTCCAGCAGGCCCCTGGGATTTTCGTGAGCCTCTTCTCCGTAGGAGTCCAGGCGAATGAAATACGCGCAGTAAAGGGGCACCACCGTCATCGCAAAAATGTACGATGCAAAAATTGACAATACGACCCCAAGCGCCAGATCAATGAACAGATACCGGCTGACTCCGTAGAAAAAAGTAACCGGGAAAAACACGATGGAGGTTGTGGAGGTGGCCGCGAGTACGGCCAGCGCCACTTCCATCCCGCCTTTTTCCGCCGCTTCCTGCGGCGGCGATCCATGTTCCATGAACCGGAAGATGTTCTCCAGCACCACCACCGAATCGTCGATCAATCGTGAAAACGCCAGCGCCAGACCGCCCAGCAACATCGTATTGATGGACCCGCCCATTCCATTCATCACCAGAAAACAGGTCAGCGCGGACAGCGGAATCGAAAGCAGCACCGCGAACGTCGCCCGCGGACTGCCCAGAAACAGCAGGATCATCAAGCCCGTCAGGAGCAGCCCGATGCCGCCCTCTTTCAACAGATTCCGCAGCGCGGTTTTCACGAACACAGACTGATCGAACACCACTTTGGTTTTCAGCACGTCCGGAATATCCAACAGATGCTTTGTGGCTTCCTTCACGCCATTCACGATCGAGATGGTGTTGCTGTCACCTCCCTGTTTCAACACCGGGATGTACACCGATTTTTGCCCGTCGATGCGCACGATGTTGGTCTGTATGGCTCCCGCATCCTCCGCTTTCCCGACGTCAGCGACCAGAACCGTTCCCAGACCCACGCTTTTCAGTGGAATCTTGTTCACGTCGTCCGGTGTCGGCACCTGGCTGTTTGCATAAATGTTGTAATCGCGATTGCCGATCCGCACGTCTCCCGCCGGCAGGATCAGGTTGGAATTGTTGACGGCATTCACAACGTCCATCAGGCTCAACTGGTGAGCTTCGAGCTTTACCGGATCGACGAACACCTGTATCTGCCGGTACGTTCCGCCAAACGGTTGCGGCACGGAAGCGCCTTGCACGTTGGCGACCTGGTTTCTTACCTGGAACTGGGCCAGGTCTTTCAACTGCGTTTCATTCAGACCCTGGCCTTGCAGCGTAATCAGGCAAACCGGCAGGCTCGATGCGTCGAATTTCAAAACCACGGGCGGCAGCGTACCCGGCGGCAACCTCCGCAGATCCGCCATCGCCAAATTCGCGATATTGCTCAAGGCGGCGTTGGCGTCCGTGCCCGGCTTGAAATAAATCTTCACCAGGCTCACGCCGGTAAGCGACCGCGACTCGATGTGATCGATGTTGCTTCCCAGCGTGAAGAACCGCTCGAACGTATTCGTTATGTCCGCTTCAATTTGTTGCGGAGGCATGCCCGCATAAAACGTCGCCACTACCACAACGGGGATATTAATCTGCGGGAAGAGGTCAACTGGCATACGCACCACGGTGGTCACACCTACGACCGCGACGACCAGGCACAGCATGATGATGAAGTAGGGGTACGCCAGGGCGAACTTTGGCATTACCTGGCCTCCACATCGCCAGGCCGGCTGAGGTCGATTTCCTTCGGCGCCACTTTCATTCCGGGCCGGAATTCATTCCGGCTGCCGACGACAACGCGCTCTCCCTCTGTTAATCCTCCGCGCACTTCAACGCGCGTACTTCCCTGCAAACCCAATTGCACTTTGCGTGCTTCCAGTGTGTTTTTCGTGTTCACCACCAGCACGTTTCCCTCGCTGGCATCCGCGCCCAATTCCACCGCCTCCAGCGGCACGGTAAGAATGTCTCGATTGTCGGGAGGCGCCACGATCGCCTGAACGTACATCCCCGGAAGCAGCCGGCCATCTGCGTTTTGAAAATCGATTTCCGTTTCCATCGTTCGCGTCTGCGGGTCCAGGGAGTCCGCAAACCGTGACACTTTGCCCACATAGTCCGCGTTCAGCGCCTGCACATGTACCTTTACGGGATCGTTCAAGCGAATTTCTCCCGCGATCGATTCAGGAATCGGCAGGACCAGCCGCAGCACGGTGACTTGCGCGATGCGTACCACCGGCGTGGATTGCGTGCTCGATGCGGTGCCCGCGGCAATCAGTGAACCCGTATCCGCATAACGCACCGTCACCACGCCGGTGAACGGCGCCACAATTCGCGTGTACTCGGAAAGCGCCGAGTACTGTTTCGCGTTGGCTTCGGCCACTTCAAACGCCTGTTGCGCCGCGTTCAGCGCCGCTTCGGCGCTGGAAACCTGCGCTTCCCCTTCCAGGTCCTTCGCCCGCGCATTGTCCACTTCCTGTTGTGCCACGAGCCCGACTCGCTGCTCCGAGGCTTGCTGCAGCCGTTGACACATCGCGTGGACGGCCGCATGGGCCGACTTGGCTCGCTCCACGTCTCCCTGCGCCCGGCTGATTTCCTGCCTGGATCGCCGCACGGCTGCGTCCGCGCCGGCAAGTTGCGCCGCAAGCTCCGGCACTTCCAGCACCGCCAAAGTCTGCCCTTCGGACACCCGCGATCCAACATCGACGTAAATCTTCTTGATGTAGCCCGCAACCTTGGCATGAACGTCCACATCCTGGAACGGCTTGAACGCGCCGGCCAGCGTCAGCGGTGCTCCCAATTTTCCGCGTGAAACTTTGACCACGGCGGCTACAGTTTCCCCGTGAGTCTTTCCCCCGGGATCCGCGTCGTCCGCTTCCGTTTTTCCGTGTCGCCACCCGGCCCACAGCGCGAGCAACACCACGAATACGAGGCCCGCGATCACCAACTTGCTGTTTTTTGACATTGCGTGTCCTTGTTACGGTTTTTGCTTACGATCAATGCAAATGGCTCATTCCCGCCGATGCCGGGGTAGGAGAACCGAAAACACTTCAGAACCGATAGTAATTAGGAGATGCCGGCTCGGCCGGCACGCAATACTAGAGTTACGCCAGTGGTGGGGGCCGCGACCAGACCTTGGATACAATGTCCGATTGCGGTAGTTCGACTTCGCGCTCGAAACCCTGGGCCACATAAGTTCCCGCGGGCGCCATGAGTTCTTCGCGATTTGCTTCCAAATTTACGTCTACCTGGGGAATATCGTCCTGGACCGGGCTGAAATGTTGCAGTTCCGATGCGCCGACCGACGCGCGGTTTCGTTGCAGGGTGTGGACTTCAATCGTTCCGTGGGAAAAGCAGAGCGCCGCGAAGGGATTATAGAGGATCAACGCCGCCAGGAGCACACACATCCACACACGCAAACTCTGTGCCCGATTTGGGTGCATCTGCTGTGGCATTTTGCGTCTGCCTATCTGCTAACAGTAATTGGAGTCCTCTTGGGGGTCAAGAGGATGCCTTTTATTATGTGTCTTGAGGGAGGAGAAGGGGACCAGTGCCAGGGGTGCGCTGGTCCCCGAGGTAGGACATTGAGTGAAGTTCAAACGTGCTGAGTATCGCAGTCGGGCGTCACGTCTGAATGAAGCCCGTGTGAATTCTCGGTAACCTCGGAACTGAGCCCCATCGTCGTCATTTCCGACTCCGGGCGGACGGTCAATCCGCGCCCGTGGCGCACATCCAGTCCGCGCACCCAGAAAATGATGTCCTCCGCAATATTCGTGGCGTGATCCGCGATGCGTTCCAGATGGCGCGTGGCCAGCACAAACTGCATGCCGGGTGTAACCAGCGTGACGTCCTGGGTCATGTGCTGCAACAGGTTCTCAAAGATGCGGTCGCGGTACTGGTCGACAACGTCGTCGCTTTCCAGGACCTGCGCGGCCATTTCGGCGTTGCGGAAGATCAGCGCACCCAAACTCCGGCTGACCATCGAGCGCACAGCTTCGGCCATCGGCGCCAATTCTTCGGGCGGCTTGGCGTCGGACATTTCGCGCAGAGAGATGACGCGTTCCGCCAGATTCACCGCGATGTCGCCAATGCGCTCCAGATCGTTGGTGATCTTCAGAGCGGCAACGATCAGGCGCATTTCGTCGTCACTGAATGAGCCGCGGCGAAGCAAGCGGATGGCGTGCTCGTCGATCATGATTTCCATCTCGTTGATGCGCGGCTCCAGCAGGAAGACTTCGCCGGGAAGACCAGAAGTACGTGGATTATCGAAGGCGATGATGGCGTCGAGTGAGCGGTTCATGGCGCTCTCGACGGTGCGCGCCATGGAAATAAGGTAGTTGACCAGCGTGTCGTAAAGAACCGCTTCGGTCAAACCGGCTGCTTGGGCCATTCGGAACCTCCGCGGAAAAACTGGGGCAGGCGAGACTGCATGCCTTGAGTGGATTTTCCGCGAAAAATATTACGGAGAGGTAACGGCGGGATGAATAAGAAGAAAAGCCGGGCGCCCGGAACTTACGGTTGCGTGGAACGGCCTGCGCGGCCGCTGGCGGAGGATGAAGCCGAGCGAGCGGTCGCACGCTCAGGGTCAAAGAGCGGAACGGAAAAATGAAACCGGGAACCGGCGCCGACTTCGCTTTCGACCCATATCCGGCCGCCGTGCACTTCGATCAGGTGTTTCGCGATGGCCAGGCCGAGCCCGGTTCCGCCCGCTTCGCGCGAGCGTGCCGCATCCACTCGGTAGAACCGCTCGAAGATGCGCGGTTGGTCGGCGGTGGGAATGCCAATGCCGGTGTCGGAGACGGTAAATACGACGTTGTGATTCTTCAATTCCGCGTTGAGGATGATTTTGCCGCCGGGCAATGTGTACTGGATGGCGTTGTCGAGAAGATTTTGCAGGACTTCCTGCAGCCTGCGCGCGTCACCGGCAACGTCGGGCAAGTTTTGCGAAAGGCCGGGAGCGAGAGTCAGCGTCAATTCCTTTTCGGCGGCGCGATGCCGCGCGGTTTCGTAGCACGACTCGACGAGCTGCGAAACCTTGACGGGGCTGATTTCGAGTTCCAGGCGATCCGCATCCATCTGCGAAAGTTTCAAGAGATCTTCAGTGAGGCGGGCAAGGCGCCGCGCGTGTTCCAGAATGATGTTCAGAAAACGGCCTCTGTTTTGCGGGTCATCCAGCGCGCCCGCAATCAGGGTTTCCGCAAAGCCTTGAATCGCCGTCAGGGGCGTACGGAATTCGTGCGAGACGTTGGCGACAAAATCGCGCCGGATGCGCTCCAGCTTGCGGAGTTCCGTGATGTCGTGGAGCACGATGACCGCGCCCGAGGTCTCTCCGGCGCGAACGGAAGCGACGGTGGCTGCGAAGAAATGCTGCCGCAACGTGCCGGTGGAGATTTCCGATTCCACGCGAGGCTCCCCGGAAAGCACCTGCCGCACCGCGCCTATTAATTCCGTCTGGCGGACAACTTCCAGCAACGAACTTCCGGCCACCGGCGGAACATCCAGTCCAAGAATGGAAGCGAAGCCGGGATTCGTAAACACCAGGCGCTCGGCCGCATTCACGACCGCGACGCCCTCCACCATCGAGCCAAGAATCGCGGAGGAAAGATTGCGCTCTTCCGTGAGCGTGCGAATGGTGCGATCGAGCCGCCCGGCGGTCTGGTTCAGCGAAGCGCCCAAAGCTTCGAGCGTGTCGCCCGTTCCGTCAGCGGAGAGCGGCCGGAAATCGCCCTCGGCAACTCGTAACGAGAACTCGCGCAGGCGTTCGACGCGATCCGCATAAGTCCGCGACATCAGCAGTGCCACCGCGCCCGCGATCAGAAATATCAGCAGCGACCACAGCCAGAGGCTGGTGCGGAATTGCCCCAGTGATTCGTCGATTCCCTCCACGGGCAGCGCTAGCCGGAGGACGATCGGCGTGCCGTCAGGGAGGCTTTCGCGAACCGCGTAGTAGATGAGCGGCCGCTTGACGGAGACGCTCTCGCGGATGGCGCGGCCTTCGCCGGTTTGGAAGGCACTTTGCACTTCATCGCGGCCACCATGGTTTTCCATCGTGCCGGTTTCGGACTCGGAGTCGGCGAGTACGCGTCCGTCGGACGCGATGACGGTGACGCGGGCGCCGCTCTTGGCGGCGTTGGCGACCCAGCCGTGCAGCACGGAAATCTCGTCGGGAGTTTGTGCGGGCAAGGAAGTGATGGGAAGCGGATGAACGCGGATCAGGCGGACGAGCGACTGAAGTTCGCGGTAAGTGTCATTTTCGTAGCTGGCGCGGAGGGCGCGCTCGGCGAGAAAATCCACAGCCAGCAGGGCGCCCGAGAGGAGCGCCAGGAAGGTGAACGCGAGTTTCCAAAAAAATTTACGCCGCACGTGTCTCGAACAGATAACCTGCGCCGCGGACCGTCTTCAGGTGCAGGGGATTTTCCGGGTCGGATTCAATCTTTTCGCGCAGGCGGCGGACGTAGACGTCCACGCTGCGGGGCGTAACGAAGCGGTCGGTGCCCCAGACGGCGTCGAGCAACTGATCGCGCGTGAAAACGCGGTTGGGGCGCGAGGCCAAGTAGTAGAGCAGGCGAAATTCCAGCGTGCTCAGCGGCACAGGCTTGCCGGAGTGGCTGACGCGATAAGAAGCCGGGTCAATCGCGAGGCGGCCGATTTCGATGACGCGCGGGGAATCAACGGGCGGCTCGGCGCGGCGGAGCAGCGCTTTCACGCGGGCAATCAGTTCGCGCGGGCTGAACGGCTTGGTGACGTAATCGTCGGCGCCCATTTCGAGGCCCACGACGCGGTCGGCTTCGTCGCCGCGCGCGGTCAGCATCAGCACGGGAAGCCGGTTCAGCGATTCGTCCTTGCGAATTTCGCGGCAAATGTCCAAGCCGGACATTTTCGGCAGCATCAGATCCAGCAGGAGCAGATCGGGCGGCGTTTTTTTCAGGGTGGAGAGGCCGCTGGAGCCGTCGAAGGCGGCGTTGACCTGAAAGCCTTCGTTGGCAAGGTTATAGCGCACAAGCTCAACGATATCGCGATCGTCTTCAATGATCAGTACACGTTTCATGAAGGGATCTCGCTGGGCAGTGCGCATTGGTAGAAGTGTACCGTACGCGGTGAGATAGCGATAGACATGGTGTTTGTGTGGGACCCCGGACCGGCCTCCATTGTGACAAGAGAGAGACAAGGATGGGTGAAGGTGCGGTAACAGCTTTGTGAATGCGCGGTGAATGGACCCGCCTTCGCTGAGGCTGCGGCGGGCAGGCGAGCGAGCAGCCGAGGAGGAGCCGAGGAGGGGTTGGATGGACCGAGGGGTGTACCCCTGGTTTTTGGGCAAAGAGTGCGGAAGATATTGGAAAGATTGTGGATGGATGTGATACGGAAAATGAAAGAGCGCGCAAGTAATTGAGAGGAAAGAAAGCCGAAAGCGGAGATTTGGGAGGAAAAAGAGAAAAAATGTCGGCGCGCCGACATTTTTAGGGGGATACACCCCCCTGTTTTTGCGTAAGTAGGGGAAACAAAGGAGTTGCGAGTGAAGTGCGCGTATGTAGGGGAAATAAACGAGTTAGAAGTGGGGCGACCTGGAGCGTGCAAATGCGCGGTGTGTAAACGGAAAAGTGCCCGCGCAATCATAGGCCATTTTCTCAAATTACTGTGACGATTTTGCGGCGAAAGGGTAACGAGAAAGAATCAAAAGCTCAAAGAGTGGAGAAAACGTCCCGTCTGTCCCCAGATTTCCGACTTCGAGCTTCGCCTTGATTTCGGAGTGCGGTACATTGAGTAGTTCCGTCACCATCTTGTCGAAACGGCTATATTCCTTCATTTTTCACCTTCAACTCTGGGCCTTTGGCATTTGTTAGAGGTTCGGGCCAATCGCCAAGTGCATCGTATTTTGCAGATACGCTATCCCTGACGCCGGCAAGTTTCTCTTCCGTCCAATATTTCGTCACTAGGCCGCCGTTTACCAGTTCTCCGAAATAATGGTCCGGCAGCGTTCCTGGAACGATCAGTTCGTTTAGGACGCATCTGTAGGTTTCATGCGCAAGAATGTCAGCCGCTTGTAGGGGTGGCAACCCCTTCTTGCTTTGAAACGAATAGCCTCCCGACTCCAAGCCAGACAGTGAGGCCCGTCCAGTAGAAATGTGATATTCCAATGCTTCGATTATCTCTCCCTTACCCTGAGACGTGATGTCGAATACATACTGCATGGGAGTTGTAATCCCATGTCGCTCACGCCATCCCTTGATCTGCGTCAGGCAACTCCTAACGGCGAAGGTATAGTGGAATTTTCCGAAACGGCCACGAATCTTTCCTTGAATTGTTTTGTCGTACGCCACTTTCGGAACAGAAATAGAGATACCGATACTTGCTCGGCAGCGGATGTTGGTTATCAGCCTTCGTATTAGGCGGTCTCTTTTATATTCTTTCCACCCACGAAATTCACCTTTGCCGCCTAAGATATCGGCCATTCCAAAAACGGTGAATCCCTCTGCATTCTTTGCTGCGTCCCAATCATCGGAAAGACACTTCCAGCGGTCTAGCGTTCCGATATAGCACGCAGCAATGGCCACATCTGACTCTAAATGAGTACCGCTATCGTCGAAGTAGGCAGAGAACATGGCAAAAACAATCTCCCTATACCGAGAGGGATGTTCAGGGACGGATGGAAAGTCCTCGTTGCTCTTTAGAAATCTGGTAAACGCCCCGTCTGTTCCCGGTTCCCCCCTGCACACATTCTACGCATCAATCTACGCACACAAAGAGCTGACTTAAAAGATCAGCGCTACAGGAAGGAATGGGGAAAGAAGAGGAAGAGTTAGAGGTAGCGGCGGATGGCTTCGGAATAGCGGGTGTAGAGGTAAGAAACGAGGAGGAGGGCGACACCAAGGATGATGAAGGTGATGAAGCGGTCGGAGACTTCCTGGCGCCAGACGTCGAGGAGGACGATTTTGACGACGCAGACGAGGAGGAGGGCCAGGCCGGCTAGGCGGAAGCTGCGTTCGCCGACGATGAGGGCGAAGAGAAAGGCGGCGACGGCTTCGAGGCCCCAGCCGATAGTGACGCGGCCCTGGGAGACTTCGTTGAAGATGAGGACGGTGACGAGAATCATGGGAAGGAAGAAATAGATTTGTTCGGGACGGCGGAGGAGAGCGGTCAGATTAGCGGAAAGATCGCTGTCGGAAGAGGGTTTGGATTGGGAGGCGGCAAAACGCGCGCGGAGCGGGAAGGCGAAGGCCTGGCCGAGGAAGATTAGCGCGGCGGCGATGGCGACGTAGACCCAGGGGTCGAAACTGCCAGCAAAGTTGCGATGGGCGCCCTCCATGAATTCATAGGAGAGGCCGCGGAAGAAAACGAGAAAGGCGAGGAGAACGCTGTGATGGAGGAAGACGTCGCGCTGGGCGGCCCAGGAGATGCCGATAAAGAGTACAGCGAGCGCCGCCCAAGCGACGAGAGCGGAGCCGCCGGGGAAATAGGAGCGCGCGAAAAGTACGAGCGTCGCGGAGCCGAGCCAGGCTAGCGCGGGAGCGGCGAGGAATTGGCGCTCGAGGGCAAAATCTTTTACGGACGCGGAGCTTTCAGTCAAGCGCGCGAGACGTAGATACGGGTAATAGAAGACGAAAGCGATAGGTAGAGTGGTGAGGAGCAGTTCGCGCGGGCCGAAGTCCAGGTTGAACCAGGCGAGGCGCAGGAAGCTGAGGGCGAAAGCCGCGTAGGCCTGCGCGCGCCAGTTGAGCGATTTCCAGTACAGCCCGATTTCGAAAAGCAGCAGAGCGAAGAGCGCCCAACCGAGGGCGATGGCGTGAGCGGCCGCCTCGTAATAAATCAACGTGACAACCAGAGAAGAGGCGATCCACGTGTAACCGGCTCCGGCGACGGGGGCGAAAGAGAATTCGCCTTTGGCGGCCCAGCGCGCGCAGAGGTAGAAGAGCGCGGCGACGAGGGAGACGGTGATGAGGCGAAGGGAGACGTGCGGATAAAGGCTCCACGGTTCGACAGCGCTGAGATTGACGGAGGCGATCTGGAACAAGGCGGAGATGGATAGTAAGTAGGCCTGGAAGTGGAGTTGCACGCGCTTCACACGTGCGCCGATGACGAGCAAGAGGAAGGCGAAGAGCGCCCAGACTACCGCGATCCACGGAGAAGAGACTTCCTTGAAGGCGAGAACGGCGATGAGGATGGAGCCTGCCCAGGTGTGGAGAGCGGAAAAGAGTCGCGCGATATCGGAATCGCGGGGTCCGCTGAAATAAGCGCAGAGGTATAGTAGCACGGCCATCAGCGAGAAGGTGATAAAGCGCAGGGTAAAGTGGTGCCATTCCTGAGTGGCGTCAATGTTGACGAGGAGGGTGCGCGCGAATCCGGCGAGGACGAGGAGGTGCGCCTGGAAGCTGAGGTCGCGGCGGTCGCGGAAAAATCCGATGACGGCCAGAGCGAGTGCGAAAACTCCCCAGGCTATGGAGATCCAGGCCCAATGGCATTCGTGGTAGGCGAGGATGACGACGAGAATGGCGGAAGCTGTCGTGTAAAGTTCCGAAGCCTCGATGGTGGCGCCCAGGGATTCGAGGCTGAGCCAGCGGGCGCAGAGATAGAGGATAGCGATTACGAGAGGGAGGGTGACGAGGCGGAGTGAAAGGCCGGTGTGGAGATAGGGCGTGGTCAGGAAGGAATTGACATCGAGAGCGCGGATGAACGCAGCCAGCGAGAAGAGATGCGCGTGGTAAGAGAGGTCTTCAGCGGACAGGGCGCGGGCGACGACAATGAGAACAAATGCGGCGGCGACCCAGAGGACGGCGGTCCAAACATAGGGGAATGCGAGCCAGAGAGAAATGAAAAGCATGAGCGCAGCCAGATAGGAAAGCGCGCGATAGAAGAGGAATTCGCTTTCGGTGGTGAGGAGGTCTTTCCAGCGGCGAGGGATAACGAGGGAGTTAGCGTAGAAAAGAAGTCCCGCAACGAGGAAGCTGATGGCCAGCTGGAATTCGGGCGCGGGAATGGTGTGGGTGTAGCGACCAAATACATCCCCAGGGAGTTCATAGAGACGATCAGAAAGCGTCGGAAGCGCTTGATTAACAAGCATGTCGCCGGAGGTGAGAAGCGCTACTAGCAGTCCGAAGCGGCGGAAGAGGATTTCGCGGGTGAAGACACCGGCGAGGATAAGCATCTGGGCTTCGGCGAGCCAGATAACGGCGGTGTCCATGCCGGAATATTTGAACGGGATGGCGGCAACGAGAAGGATGATGCCGATGGTGGAAAGAATGATGAAGGCGATGCGGCGGCGGCGCGTGACAGGGAGCTGGCCGAGGGAGAGCTCGACGGCGCCGAGGAGGAGCAGCGCGTAGAAGGCGAGTTCGGGGCGGACGGACTGATATTTGAAAACGCCGAGAAGCAACGAAGTGTTCAGTAACGCGGCGAGGGTGGAGAATCGTTCCTCGGTTTCGCTCCTGATTTCGCGTGAAATGTAGGACCAGCGATAGGTGCCCCAGTAGAGGCAGAGGAGAACGGTGCTGGGAACGAACTCGGGGAACATGCGGTGGTGGCCGACAGCGGGAATCACGACGCGGCTGAGCCAGATGAAATGGTTCACGTAGGCGGCGAGGATGCCGAAGACTTCGAGTTCGAACCAGCGGCGGCGATGGACAATGGCGATAAGGCCGAGCGCGAGAATGGCGCCGGCAGAGAGGGAGTAGATGGTGTCCTGGCTGATGCCGACGGTGAAGAAGGCGAGGAGAAAGGCGAGGCCTGTGACGACCTGGGAATCGTAGCGGAGAGTGTGGATGACCATTACTCCGGCGACGAGGAAGAGAAGAATGAGGTCAATCGCCTGCGTTTCGATCACCCGGGTGTACTGCACAAAATGCATGGCGTAGGTGACGAAGAAGGTGAGTGCCCAGCCGCCGCCAATCAACGCGCGGGCGAAGATGCGATAGCGGTCGCTGCGTTCGAGATAGACGCCGGTGCCGAGAATGACGAAGCTTACAAGATAGCCGAGGCCGACTTTTTCGGGATTGCTGAGCGAGGGGAATTTGTAGGCGAGGAAAAGAGAGATGCCGATGACGAGCGCGATGATGCCGAGCTTGTTGAGCCAGTTTTTGCCGAGAGTTTCCTCGATTTGAGAAGTGGCTTCGCGGGCGGAGAGATGCGCGGGTTGCGGCGGCGGTGATAACGGAGGTGGAGTGGGCCGTGGAGGCGCGGGTGGATGCGGCGTAATTGAAACTGGGGGTGCGACGGGGGAGGGAGTGACAGGAGGCCTCGGAGTTGGTGGTTCGATTGGATGCGGTGGAAGAGGCGGGGGCGGAGCGATCGGTGCGGGCTGCATGGGAATTTCGAGAGAGGGAGGAAGTTTTGCTGGAGCGGGAGGCTGCACGGGTTTTGGTTCGACGGCGGGAGGAGGAGGCTCGACGGATTGTTGAGCGGGGGCGGGAGGAGTGGTGGTCGCGAGACGATTTTCAAGTTCGTGGACGCGAGTTTCGAGTTTTTGCAGGTCTTTGAGGCGGGGTTCGAGTTTGTTGAGGGTTTCGACGACGCGGGCAAAACGCTCGTCGTCCTTCTGGCGCTGGATGCGGGATTGCACCCAGCGATAGAAAGCCCAGACAGTAAGGATGAGGACCCAGAACTCCATGGCACCTCAGGCCGGGGTCTGCAGGCCATGTTGCGGATAGGGAGAGTTTACATGGAGTTACTTGCGGCCAGCGGAATATTGGAACGGGCGTTCCCAGGAGAGAAATAGAGCAGCGTTCAGAGGGGCGCGGTGCGCTCGAAGACGATGGTGAGTTCGCCGTGGTAGGTGGCGCGTTGCCATTCGCGGAAGCCGCATTTCTGGGCTACGCGGATGGAGGCGGCGTTATCGGGATGAATGAGGCAGATGGTGCGTGGATCGGAGAAGCGGGCGTCGCCCCAGGCGAGAACGGCGGCGACGGCTTCGGTGGCGTAGCCTTTGCCGTGCATGGAGGGAGCGAGAATCCAGCCGGCTTCGCGGAGATTTTCCACGGGCGGCGAGAGTTCGCGATGGAAATAGGCGAGGCCGATTTCACCGGCGAAGGCGGCGGTGGCTTTTTCCTCCAGGATCCAGAAGCCGAAACCGAGGAGCGGCCAGTGGCCTGCGTTACGGAGGAATTTCACCCAGGCTTCTTCTTCGGTGAGCGGGCGGCCACCGACGAATTGGGTTACGGCGGGGTCGGCCCACATGGCGCGGCAGGCGGGAAAATCTTCGAGGCGGTGACTGCGGAGACGAAGGCGAGGAGTTTCGATTACGGGGAAATCCTGGGCGCATGGCAGCGACTGAAGCATCAAAAGATTCTAGCGCAGGGCAGAGCGAATGTTGGAATGGTCAGGAGGAAAGCAGATTTGGAAGGCGAGTTGGCGAAGAGGTAGAATCAGCGCGAATCCGCTGCTGAGAATTTTGACAAGGCCGGATGCCAGGAACAGGGACCTGTAGAAAGACAAAACCAGAGAGAGGTGCGCGATGGCAACATCGAATGCGACGCAGGGATTGCACAGTCCGGGAGCCCTGGTGAAGAAGGCGACGAACTGGTTCATCGCGGTAGCGGTGCTGTTTATTTTGCTGGGGATTTTTGCGATTGCGGAGCCGTTTGCGGCGGGGTTGGGCGTGACGCTGCTGGTGGGATGGCTGCTGGTGTTTGGAGCGGTGGCGCACTTTATTTCCGCGTTCAAGGGCGGCGGCGCGAAGCATGTGATCCTGCAATTGTTGGTGGGGATCGTGTACCTCATGGGCGGGTTGTATTTCCTGACGCACACGATTATGGGAGTGAGCACGCTGACGCTGCTGCTC
>Ga0210389_10000148_pt1 | contig 71653 bp, 73 predicted proteins | sample IncBWH28OmetaG_FD_160127 | JGI IMG/M metagenome (GOLD analysis project Ga0210389, IMG submission 160127) | Forest soil microbial communities from Barre Woods Harvard Forest LTER site, Petersham, Massachusetts, United States - Inc-BW-H-28-O ...
AAAATATGAGCCAACCACATCGTTGTCCGGCGGTACTGTCACTTCATTATAAAACCATTCGGCATTTACCTTGTCGGGCGTTTCATAGCTCAGGTGCACCGACGGCCCCCGTCGTCCCCAATAAAAAAAATCGCCATCATTGTTTTTTACGAATTCCGTTTTTTCAGCGATCGCCGAGTCAACCAGCTTGATGCTGCTCACGTTGGCGTAATTTGTCCCGCTTTTACTAAGGCCCTTGATTTGAAAGGCCATATAACCGGTGTCGGCAATCTCCCAATCCCCAACGTAATAATCTTTTGCTTCGCCGCCCGATACCACGATCCTTTTGGTGATGTTTGAAGCGGAAATAGCGATCTTGCTCTCACCGTCGGATGCCTTCGCGTTTACCCAAACCTTAACCCTGCATTTATTGACGAAACGCACATAAGTTTCAAACTTAATACATTTGTCCGTCCAGTTTACAATGCCTTCATTCGTTACATCGCCGCCTGTTGTATCATCACCTGTTCGCCAGGTATTACCTCCAATCGGGATAGTTACTTCAGTGTCCCGGAGATCTCCCTTCCTGCCGATGTTTGGGTGCACGCTCATAAGGCCCATAACTAACAAAGCCAGCAACACAGGTATTAGTACATATGTAAAAATCTTAATTGGTTTCATAGCGTCGGTGTTTTAAAACAATCATGTTCAGCGTTTCCTTTGCCTCTTCCAGCTTTTTCACCAGTTGGAATTGTGCTTTGGCACGCTGTAAATTATGCCAGGGCGAATGAATTTTGAAATAAACATCGCCGTTGAGGTAGTCAGTCAAAAACCTTACGCCCTGCATATAAGGAAGTAATAAAACCCCGTCGATCAGCGAATTTACCTCAGCATTCGTTAAAAATTCGTTGGCCTGCGCCAGGTAGCCCTTTACGTACGCCGTAAACAGGGGTATGTTTAGTTTTATGCGGTCAAGTTCCGGCTCATCCTCAGGCGCATTGTTGATAATGGTACGTATCGCATCGCCAAAATCATAAGCCACATATCCGGGCATCACGGTATCCAGGTCGATGACACATTGTGCGTGATCGTGTTCGTCCAATAAAACATTATTAAATTTTGTGTCGTTATGGATGATCCTTTCACGCAGGCTACCCTCGCGGCCCGATCGCAAAATGCGGCCCATCTCATCCCTTCTCAGGTTGATAAATTCAACATCAGGCTGAACTTTACTCAACCTGTGTGCGGTGTCAGCTGTTATCGATTTGTCAAGGTTTACCAATCTGTATTCAATATTATGAAAGCATGGAATCGTTTCAACAATAATGCCAGTGTCCATATCAGCAAGCAAGGCCTGGAAACGGCCGAATGCTTTGCCGGCTTCAAAAGCCTGTTTTTCGGTAAGGGCCTGGTCATAACTCCTGGTTTTATCTAAAAAAACGAATATCCGCCAGTAATTTCCCAAAGAATCCCTCGTAAAATAGGTATTATCGTTAGTCTCAATTAATGTAAGCACTTCTTTTTCAGGCGACGAACCCTTGATGCCCTTTAGCTTTTCGCGTAAATGATGGGTAATATTTACCACATTATTCATCAATCCCTGCACATCCTTAAATACAAAATGATTTATCTTTTGCAGCAGATAACTTTTCCCCGCGTCGGTAGTAACCCGGTAAGTATCATTAATATGTCCTGATCCAAATGGCCTGGCGGCCGTTGGTTTACCCTCAACCTTAAATGCCGAGATGATGTCGAATATAGCCTGGTCTGTCAATTTTGCCCTGTTTGACGGTAAATATCGCGTTTTAAACAAAGGCGCGTTTAATTTGTTGACAATACTTTAAGGTGTACTTAACTTTAAAGTATTTATTTTAGATTTCCATAATCCCCTAAAAAATGCCCGAAATAAATATTGAAACCATCCGAGCGATTTGTAACCGACTGCCATCTGTGACCGAGGACATCAAATGGGGTAACGACCTGTGTTTTAACATCAGCCGAAAAATGTTTTGTGTGATTTCACTGGAAATCCCTATCAAGGTTTGTGTTAAAGTGACCGATGAAGAATTTGAAGAATTGAGCGTCTGGCCGGGCATTATTCCCGCGCCTTATGTGGCCCGTCATAGATGGATACTTGTCGAAAATGTCAATATTTTCAGCACGGACCAATGGGAATTTTATATCAAACAATCCTATAACCTGGTAAAGGCGAAATTGCCGCGGAAGAGGATGGGGGAGTTAAGTTAAAGTTTAAGTTGAAAAGGTTGTAGAAGTTGTAAGGGTTGTAATGGTCAAAATTTTTAACCCTTGCAACTTCTACAACCCTTACAACCTATACAATTAAATGTCAATGTTTCCCCACCGTATCCACCCTATTATAAAACTCATTCTGCAGCTCCAGGGTTTTGGTGTCGTTTTTAACCACTCTCAGTGCTTTTACAAACGTGGCGATCTCGTGATCGGCTATAAACTTGCCAAATTCGGTAGTAGCTTTTGCACCTTCGCCCGCGTAATGGTTCGGGAAGTTGGCGTACCACCAGATAGGCGTGTATAAGTTTGGCAGCGGGTCGCGCGCCTGGTTGGCGCCGCTTTGATCGGCAGCGCGGTCCATCCGCATCAGGTCGGGGCGATAATACATTAATATCGAAGTTTCCGACTCACCCGCGTGCTCGTCGCCTCTCATGTCCGATTTATGCATTTTCCGGTATTCGGCTGCATAGGCAGGGTCGTTATCCGGCTCATACAAGTAAACGGCGTAATTGTGGCGCTTATTTAATAGCGACTGCATAAAAAAGTGCAACAGTTCCGGGTTGCCGCCATGCCCGTTCAAAATAACGATCTTATCAAAACCGTTGCGGGCAATCTCGTCACAGGTGGCCTCCAATAGTTCATAGATCAGATGGCTTGGCAGCGCAAAGGTGCCCGGCTGGTGCCGCGCCTCATTGATCTGCCCATAAAAGTAATCCGGAAAGATCACCGCATATTCTTCCTTTACCGCATGTGCGGCCCATTCGCGCACGTGGATCAGGTCGGTGCCGATAGGGGAGTGCGGCCCATGTTTTTCAAGGATCCCGATAGGCAAAATGCAGGTGCGGTGAGATTTTTCCAATGCCTTCGGAAAATCACTGGCCACCAGTTCGTCCCAGCGGGCAGGAATATCCTGCGCAAATGAATAACCCGAAAAAATCACCGCAAAAAACAATAGTAAATAAGTTTTCATGATCGTAAAGTTTATAAAGGTTGGCGAAAAGAAATGTGGAAATGAAGTTAGGAATTATACCCGAATTTAGATCCTAAAATCCATCAAATCCTAAAAATCCTAGTCCGCCTTTTCCAAAATGAAAGTAATATTCGTCCAGTTGGCTGCAGCTGTTGGGCTATGGATGACTTGTTTTATGGTCCAGCCTTCATCCAGGAAGCGGTTTACGAAGCTTACCTCGTAAGCTGAATGCCGGTTGGAGACCGTTTGCTCATAAACATTAATGTTTACTGTAATAACTTTTTGTGCCATGATAATTTCAGTTTGCCTTCAAATGTATAAATTCTGAAATAAAATCTTCCTGCTGACAACAGGTTGTCACCACCGGGTTGTATTTTGCGTAATCAAAACATAACCAACCCAATTAGGGGCCAAATACCGGTAAATGACAAACCTTGAAATAGCACGACAGCGGTTGAACAACCAATACATCAGCCATCAAATCTTCAAGAAACCTGAAGACGTTGTAGCACACATGGGCGCTGTGCAGGCGCAGGATTATGCGGGCGCTAAATGGGCGTTGGGTTTGCGCATGCAAAAAAGCGGTGATGCGATGATCGATAAAGCAATGGCCGATGGAACCATTATCCGTATCCATGTGCTGCGCCCTACCTGGCATTTTATCACCCCGGCCGATGCCCGCTGGATGATAGATTTGACGGCGCAGCGCATTAATGCCTTCAGCGCATCACGTTACAGGCAACTGGAATTAGACGGCCTGGTTTTTAAAAAAACTAACGACGCACTTGCAAAAGCGTTGGACGGAGGCAAACAACTCAACCGCCTGCAAGTAATGCAAGTCATTAACAATGCGGGAGTTAAAACCGACGACTTGCGTTTTATCCATTTGTTGATGCGCGCCGAACTGGACAAAGTGATCTGCAGCGGGGGCAGGGAGGGCAGGCAATTCACTTATGCGCTTTTTGACGACCGTGTGCCCGCGGCTGCTCCGTTTGTTAAGGAAGAAGCACTTGCCACTTTAGCCGCGCGTTATTTTAAAAGTCGCGGCCCTGCTACTTTGCGCGATTTCGCCTGGTGGGGCGGCATCACCATGGCTGATGCGAAGACCGGGTTGGACGCCGTCAAGACCGGCCTGACGAGTTTAATTGCGGAGGGAAATGAATTTTGGATGCCTATTGAACAAATAAATAAACCGGGCAAATCGCCGGGAGCGTACTTGTTACCTGCTTTTGATGAGTTCGCCGTCGCCTATAGCGACCGGACCGCAACCGTAAACCCTAAATATTTAACACAAGCCAGGCACGTGATTTTCGATCCTTCGATCGTGGTGAATGACCAGGTGGTTGGTACCTGGAAGCGAAAGATAACAGGTAAAAAAATGGATATATCATTAAATTTTTTTGGTAAGGTCAATAAAGTACAGGGAAAGGGGGTTGAGGCCGCCGTCGCCAGGTACCGCAAATTTATCGGGACGGAAATTTAGAGCACTGGGGGTTTAACGCCGGTCAGTCTTTCCTTTTCGGCACCCGTTACATCATCAACGCCATGCCAAAGACCGAAACTGATATAAAAAGTAGTGCCAACTCCCTGCATACTTTCGAACATTATTTTCCCGTTTTGCAATTCAGTGAATTCTTTACACAAAACAAGGCCCAAACCAACCCCTTTTTCGTTTTTGGTTCCATATGTCGGACTGACTTTGAGCGAGAACAGGCTTTCTTGTTTTTCAACCGGAATGCCGGCTCCATTATCCTTTATAATTATCCGGCAACTATCCCCGACCAAATCATTTGATACGGTGATCTCGCCGCCGGGGACTGTAAATTTGATGGCATTATTTATCAAATTTCTCACAATCAATTGGAGCATATCGACATCCGCATTTATAAAAACAGGGCTTTTTAATTGATCGATGAGCCGGATGCCTTTTTCTGCGGCAATAGTTTGATGGATGCTAAAGGTGCCTTTCAAAACTTCGTTCAAATCTACTTTGGTCATGTTCACCGTCACCCCTTTCATTTGCGATTTGCTCCACGAAAGCAAGTTTGAAAGCATTTGCTGCGTGTGCTGGGTCGCGTTTAGCAGATGTTTTTTTATGGACGATCGTTCATCCTCCTCCAGCTTAAATTCCGAAAGTATTTCAAGGTAATTTTGTATTGAGGCGAGGGGCGACCGGAGGTCATGGGCAAGGATTGAAAATAATTTGTTTTTGGTATCGTTGGCTATTTCAAGTTCCGCAGCCTTCTGTTCAACCAATTTCTGCTCGGTATGATAACTCTTCCTTATGGTAGTAGCAACCAGGAAAATAAACAATGCCATAAACACGTAAGTGTCGCCATGATCTATAAAACGACTTCCGGTATCCGCATAAGTATTTGGTATAATTTCCGGGTATTTGTACTCAATTCCCAATAGCGCAATTACCACTACAAGATGTAGTGTTATCCAAAACCAATATTGTTTTTGGGAAACGATGGAAATAGTGAGGAAAAAAGAGAGTATAAAAATCAGCAATGACGGGCCATTAATGCCTGAGTTGTATTTGAAATTTACAATCAGCAGAATATTAATTGCAATCATATAAACGATAATGCAACTATGCAGCTTCGATTTGAACCGGGCATAATAATAGCAAAGAACCGAAATAACGAATACGGCCGCCATTAAAATAACCAATTGCTGGATGCCGAGCAGCACGTTTAAAAAAACGGTAAAAAATAAACTTACAGCCGATGTAATACAAATTGCATTGAATATCCTCGCCTCTAAGGAGAAGTCGCGGGGCTCGCCAATGATTTTTGTCCAAAATGATTGCATCATTTTTTGGATTTGCTGGGGTACAAACGATTTAAACGTGGATGAGTAATTAAAGTTATAAAAGATGTACCGGTAACCCAACCGTTTGGGTATCATTTTGTTTTAATACTCCGGTTGTTAAAAAATTTGCATTTACCCTTTTGTTAATAATCCTGTGAGGAAGGTAAAGGCATGAAAAAAATCGATGCCGCGACAGCAGGTCACATAGCTGCGAAATTTAATGGGCTGATGGTTTAAGGCCAGCCAATTTCCCGGTTTCGGGTATAGTAAAATCATCAGCCACGTGAAAAAGATCGAAGCTGATATAAAAAACAGTACCAACGCCCTGGATGCTTTCAAACATAATTTCGCCGTTTTGTAATTCGGTAAATTCTTTACACAAAACCAAACCCAAACCAACGCCTTTTTCGTTTTTAGTGCCAAAAGTCGAACTAACCTTCAGCGAAAATATATTGCTTTGTTTTTCGACCGGGATACCCGAGCCATTATCCTTTACAATTATCCGGCACTTGCCGCCAACCAGGTCATTTGATACGATGATCTCGCCGCCGGGGGCCGTAAACTTTATCGCATTATTGATCAGGTTTCTTACTACCAGTTGAAGCATATCGGCGTCAGCCTTTATAAAAATGCCATCCTTTAACTGGTTGACGAGTCGGATACCTTTTTCGGCCGCAATAGTCTGATGGATGCTAAATGTACTTTGTAAAACCTCTTTTTGGTTGATGTTTGCCAGGTTTACCGTTACGCCCTTCATTTGCGACTTACTCCATGAGAGTAAATTTGACAGCATTTGCTGTGTATGTTCAGTGGCGTTAAGGAGCTCTTTTTTTATGGTTGATCTTTCCTCATCATCCAGCTTAAACTCCGAGAGTATTTCCAGGTAATTTTGTATGGACGCCAGCGGCGACCGGAGGTCATGGGCAAGTATTGAAAATAACTTGTTTTTTGTGTCGTTTGCTATTTCAAGTTCCGTTGCTTTTTGTTCAACCAATTCTTTTTCCGCATGATAACTTTTACGGATACGGGTAGTCACCATAAAAATAATGATCACTACCAAAAGATACACAAAGCCAAAATCCAAATAACGGCCGCTGGTATTGGCATAGGTGTTAATGACCAGGCCGGGGTACCGGTATTGAATGGTTAGCGATGTAAATACAGCAGCAATATTAAAAACTATCCAAAACGCCAATTGCTTTTGAGGAACAATGGAAATGGTAAGAAAAAAAGAGAGTACAAAAATTAAAAGAGCGGGCCCGTTTATACCGGCATTGTACCTGAAATTTACAATGATCAGCAGGTTGGTCGCAATCATGTACAGGATGAAAGGACCGCTCAGCTTCTTTTTAAAACGGGCGAAATAATAGCTCAATACCACGCTGACAAATACCGGTACCATTACACTGGCTATTAGCGTTGCGCCGATAAGGATATTATTAATAGTGCCTGCAAACAAGCCGATGGCTGAAATAAAACAGATGGCATTAAATGTCCTTGCCTCCAGGGAGAAACCAGGCGGTTCACCAATAATTTTTGTCCAAAATGATCGCATCATTTTTAGTAAATTACCGAAGGTTCAGCGACTTAAGTAAGATGTACCGTAAAGTTATAAAAGAAATATCGCTAACTCAACTAATCGGAGCAGATTTTACATAAATAATCCATTTTAGTGAAAATGGTGTTTGTACTAATTGTTAAAAATTCGGCTGCCGGCAGGTAACCATTTTTAATCTTTCGGCCATTACAAATAAAATATCGATAGGATTTCCGAAGCTCTTTACAACTCTTCCCTTAACCCCGCGCACAAAAAACATACAGGCAGCTGAAAATTTTTAAATAAATAAAGATTATTAGGTTGCTTTATTTATTTTCATAGCCGGTATGAAGAAGTGCTTGTGGTTTGTCAAAGTTAATGTTTGCCTTTTGGCTGTTTTGCTGAATTGGAGCTTTGTGAAAGCGGGTGTTCCAACCGTTCACATTTCGCCAAAACCCGGCTGGTTAAGCAGTTGTAAGCCTTATGATAAGATGCCCTCGCTTCGCACGGTTGAGGGCGGCTACTTTTTTGAGCTGGTGGAGCACCAGGTGCAGGTAGAAAAACAGGCGGATTATCATCACCTGGTTAGGCAGATCGTATCGAATAACGGTATCCAAAACGGGTCCGAAATATCGGTCAGTTTCGACCCGGCGTTCGAGAAACTGGAGTTTCATGAAATTATCGTCTGGCGCGACCATAAGCCGCAAAACCGGCTCAACACATCTTCCTTCAAAGTTCTGGCGGATGAAAAAGAGTTATCCGATTTTATCTACCAGGGCAGCTATTCCGCACTCTGCATCCTGGATGATATTCGTAAAGGAGACCGGATAGAGTATGCATATACCATCACCGGTCGCAATCCTATTTTCCAGGACAAGTTTTGCGACTTTCTTTATTTCCAGTTTGGCCAAAACGTAGCACATCAATATACCTCGCTAACCTTCTCATCACAGCGTAATTTGCATATCAGGGCGTTCAACAAACTTTCGGAGCCCAAAATAGCTGAAGCAAATGGCCTTAAACGTTATGAATGGGAAGATTTCCAGGTAAAACCGGCCCTTGACGATGATAATGCGCCTGCCTGGTTTGATGCGCGGGCAGGTGTGCAGGTGAGTCAATACAATTCGTGGGGCGAAGTGGCCGATTGGGCCTTAAGCATTAATGAACCCCAAACAAATATTACAGGCGCACTTGCGACCGAGATAAAAGACATAAAAAAAGCAGCCGGTGAGGACAAAGAAAAATACTTTCGCAGCGCCGTAAAAATGGTGCAGAATGAGGTGCGGTATATGGGGATCGAGATTGGCCAGTATTCGCATCGCGCCAACAATCCTCAAAAAGTGTTCAATCAGCGGTATGGCGATTGCAAGGATAAATCGCTGCTGCTGGTATCCATGCTGCAGGCCGGTGGCATTGACGCGCATATGGTTTTGGTTAATGCTGATCTTGATGACCACATCACGGCTTATATTCCCGGAAGCGATGCTTTTAACCACGCGGTGGTAACCGCTAATGTTAACGGCAAACAGGTTTGGGTGGACGCAACGATAAACGACCAGGGTGGAGAAGGGACCAGGATATATTTTCCGGATTACGGCGCAGGACTGGTTTTAAAGCCAGGTTCGCAAAACTTAACCATTATCCCGCTGCAGGACCCGGGCAAAACGGTTAGCGAAGAAATATACCGGGTCAAGAACGTAAGATCGCCGGTTGTGTTTGATATTACAACTACCTACACGCTGCACGAAGCTGATAAAATACGCGACTGGCTCAATTCCACCGGGATGGCCGAAGTTGAGAAGAACTATCTTAATTATTACGCCAAAATATATTCAAAAATAGAGTCTGTTGATTCGATAAGCGTGACCGACGACCAGGCTAAGGATGTGCTGACCACAACCGAGCATTATAAAATAACCGATTACTTCAAAAAGGACTCGGTATCCGGCAAATATGAAGCAGATTTTTATGCTGACGTCATCAGGCAGCAATTGCCGACCATAACCAATCAAACTAAAACGCCTGTTTCCGTTACCTATCCCTTTAATACGGAACATACCGAAAAGATGATCCTTCCCGGCGGATGGGATATTGACTCCGTTCATCGACAAATCAATCGTGATGCTTATAAATTTTCTTCGGATTACAGCACGTCCGGCGATACCTTGTCGCTCAAGTATAAATTTTCATATCTGAAGGGATTTGTCCCGGTGGAAAAACTCGGAGAATTTAAGCAGGACATTAAACAACTTACGGATAATGACCTGGGCTACGATGTCAGCGTACCGGCCGGCGGGGAAGATGATCGCGCTGCAAATTTTAACCAGTGGATGTTTAACCTGGCGCTTTTACTTGTGTTAATAATGGGCGGCGCCGGTTTTATGATCTATCGTACCGAAACACCGGGCATTTTATTTGCTTACGGCGGTACATTTACGCCAATAGGAGGGTGGCTGGTTTTAGTAGCTATAGGTCTTTTTATAACTCCCGTATGGGCCCTCGTAAACTTATCTAACGGCAATTATTTCAACCTGAATGTCTGGAACAATTTTGGTACCTATAGTTATAAGACTGGGTTACGGACACATTTCGCATTCGAAATGGTCGGGCATGTGATTTTCTTTTGTCTGTCTATTTTTTGCCTGGTGCTTTTCTTGAAAAAACGCGATGTACTACCGAGGTATATCATCGGTTATTTTGCATTCGGCGTGGTGTTCAATGTTGCCAACATGATTTTTATCAGTAACGTTAGTCATTTTAAAGTGCCCGAAGCGTATTCAACCGCTATTATTCGGTCTTGTGTCACCGCAGCAATATGGATACCTTATTTCATCGTTTCAACACGGGTAAAGGAAACATTTATCGTTCCATATCCTTCCTACAATTACAGCTATGAAGGCGCTGAAGAAACAACGCAAGACGGATCAAAAAAAATTGAGTCCTAAAATGCTTCGTCAACCCGCTCGTACCCAATAAAAAAAATGATTGTGTTTTGGTGTGATTTTGTAAGCGCCGGCTTGGTATTAATAGCTATAAGTACGTAATTTCACCGGCACACAATTTTCTTTTTAGACCAGATATGTTTAAACTAACTATCCTGTTTTTGCTGGCTGGCTTTGCTGCTTATGCCCAGCCCCAAATGAGTTGGCCGCAGCACAAAAAGGCCGTTATCGTGCTTACTTATGATGATGGCTGCAAATCGCAGCTGCAAAATGCTGTCCCGCTGCTGGACTCGCTGCACATCAGGGGCACATTTTTCCTGATCGGCGATGCGCTCGATTATAATACCATACCCAGGTGGCGTGCAGTCGCCAAAGAGGGGCATGAGCTGGCTAACCACACCATGTACCACCCATGTGCCGATAAGGATAACCCGGTCGGTTCACAAAGCTATACGCCCGCTACAATCCTCCGCGAGATCGGCACAACCAACTATTTCCTGTTTGCGCTGGATGGAAAAACTACGCACAGCTACGCTTATCCCTGTACCGAAACTTCAGTAGGAGGTAAGTATTATGTCGATTCGCTGCGGAAGTCCCGCGCGATAAGCTATGCACGTATCGGCGGCGACAAGGACAATGCGGTTATCACCGACTTTAAAACGCTCGACCCGCTGCTGGTGCCATCCTATGGCCTTGAAGCCGGTGCGACCGGTGAGCAGTTGATCGCGTTTGTTAAGAAAGTTGAACAAAGCGGCGGCATGGGCATATTTATGTTTCACGGCATCGGCGGCGATTGGATCATCACACCCACGCAAGCGCATAAGGAGCTGCTGGAATACCTGGCGCATGATAAGGATATTTGGGTGGCGACGTTTAGCGAAGCAATGGACTATGTGGGGCAGGCAAACAAAGGAAAATGATGAACTTTACCCTATCGCAAAAACAACTAACATGTTAAAAGTCTGGCAAAAAATACGAAAGTTCCTTATCGGCGCATGGTTGGTTTGCGACTATATTTATGATAATATCTATCGCTTAATTGCCGGCATGCCGCGTTTAAGCCGCTGCCAGGTAACCGCCCACCTTTTTATCGGCAGCCAGTACAACCTGCTGGGTTTAAAAAAATTAAAGGCTTTGGGTGTAACGGCTATCGTAAACATGCGCATGCACAATACCTATAACGAGGCCGTGCACGAAGGCATGAAATACCTGCACCTGCCAACGGTTGATAATACGCCGCCGCCTTTGGAAGTGCTGATACAGGGAGCGGATTTTATTGACGAAGAGATCAGGAACAATGGCATCGTTTACGTCCATTGCCGCCAGGGGCTTGGCCGGGGGCCTACGATGGCCATGGCCTACCTGATAAAACTCAGCATGACCTATAAAGAGGCCTACGACATGGTGCGAAAAGTGAGGATTTTTATAAATCCACGCCCCGGTCAAAAAAGAAGGCTCAATGAACTGGAGATTTATTACCGGGAGCTTAAAAAACCGTACCTGAACCCGCAAAGATGAACGTAGCACCAGTCGCCAAACCCGCAAATATCGATTGGATAAGCAATTTAAGGCTGATCGCGCTTTACGCGGTTATCATTTTGCATTGCACATCGCCGCTTTTGATGGGTTATGGCAAAGTACCCATAAGCGACTGGTGGCAGGCCGATTTTTTAAATGCCCTGGTGCGCTTTGCCGTACCGGTTTTTGTAATGATCACCGGGGCATTATTGCTTGACCGGGAGTACGAGATCGGCGATTTTCTCAAAAAACGGCTGACTCGGGTGGTCATCCCATTTTTGTTCTGGAGTTTGGTTTATGTTTGGTATTCCTGGTACAACGAGGATATTACTTTCGGCAGCGATGCATGGGCAAACATCAGGCAGGTTTTGCATTTGTTAAAGTACGGCAGCGCTTATCATTTGTGGTACGTGTATATGCTCATCGGGCTGTACTTTTTTATCCCGGTTATCGGAAAGTTTGTAAGGAATGCCAGCGAAAAGGAGATACTCTATTTTTTGATCGTCTGGTTTGCGGTGATGATGATTACGCAGCCCTATTTGTCCCGTTATAACCCTTCCGTGGATATGCATTATTTTGCGGGATTTGCAGGCTATCTGGTGCTTGGCCATTACCTGGCCCATAAAGAGTTCAAAATAAAGTACCTGCGCGGATGGATGATCCTTTTGTTTTTAATAGGTATTGCCATAATAGCGATCGGCAGCAGGTTGCTGATCGCTTATCCAAAATACCCCGGTACCATGTTTTACGAACCGGTAAACCCAGCCGTTGTACTATTGTCGGCAAGCATTTTCCTCATCGTCAAAAACACAAATCCGAAAGTATCTCCGACGATTATACGGATACGAGATTTCGCGGGGAAATACAATTACGGCATTTACCTTGCACATGCCCTGGTTTTGTACTTTTTGGAGGACCCGTTTGGGATTAACTATAAACTTTGCACGCCCATCATCAGTATCCCGTTGACGGCTTTAATTGCGTTTGCGCTTTCTTTATTGGTGGTATGGCTGATCAATAAAATACCGCTGGTTGGTAAGTGGATTTCGGGGTGAAAATTTTGTACCAGAAATTACACGAGAAATATAAATTTCATACCAAATTAATTACCTAACTTTATATAAAGCCTAAATTAAAATGACCGCAGAATTTGAGAGGCTGTTGCAAGAATTTGCGCCGCTGCCAAAAGTAAAGAAAGAACCAACATTTTTAGAGTTATGCAAATATCCAGGCAGTAGGTTTGAAGAGATTTGCAGTAGGCTTCTTTGTTTTTATTTCTCGCCAACCAAAGAGCACGAACTTGGTGATTTGTTTATAAGATGTTTATTTGGCCTTTTAAAGCCCGACGATGAGATCGTCTATAATAAAATTGATGTAAAAGTCATCAGTGAAGATAATGCGGAGGGCAAACGTGTAGACATACTAATTTATTCAAATCAATTTGTGATCGGTATAGAAAACAAAATCAATGCATCACTTTACAACCCTTTGGAGATATATAAAAGTAGAATTGAAAAATATTCGGTTGTCAATAAATACTGTGTTGTCCTTTCTCTGCGAAAGATTGAAAACAAGGAGGAGAAATCGCGGATGGAGAAATATAATTTTGTGAATATAACATATAAACAACTCTTTGACCGGGTAAATGCCGAAATTGAAACGTACCAACAACACTTAAGCAACCAATACATTTTATATTTAAGAGATTTCATTAAGACCCTTAACAATATGACAGGCCAAAATACACTCGATCAAAAGCTGATCAAGTTTTTTCAGGACAATTCCGGTAAAATAGAAGAGTTAATTGATCTGTACAACGAATTTCAAAGTGGCATAAGTAAAATACAAGGCCAAAGGGTAGTCGATATTAAAAACCGTATTGAGAGTGAAACATCATATCATTGGGATATTTATGGCGGATATTTACTAGTTGCTCAAGTAGTGAATAGCGATAAAGTTATGATCGGTCTGGAAGCGAATTACGAGGAAATCAACGGAGATCCTTTAGGGGTTTTCTATTTTTATATCGTGACCTGGTCTTTAAATGCATGGAATACTTACGAAAACGATTTAATACAACAATTCCCTCACGTTGCAGTGTCCGATAGAAATCCGGGCAAATGTTCAATGCTGATAGATTCCGTTTTTAATAATGATGAAGAGCAAATTTTTTCTAAGCTTAAAAAATATTTTTCTCTTTTACTTGAACTTACAAAAAATGAGTAGACTCAACCATAAATCGGTGTTATGGAAATATTAAAATATAAAGTCATCAAATTGGACGAGCAGTACATGGAATACTGTAATCTCCTGGAAGCATTAGTCGGCGATAAAGAAAGTGATTCCGCTGAAGACGAGGTCGAACTGTTAACCATGCTAATCGAAAAGTGGGACGAACAACATAGTACATTCAGCACCGCCGACCCGGTTGAAATTCTGAAATATTTGATGGATGAACATAAATTAAAAGCAAAAGATATTGCAACCCTTCTGAATGTTAACAAAAGTACCGTGTCTGAAATATTGCATTATAGAAAAGGGTTTTCAAAAGAGATCATCAGAAAACTGGCTGAACGTTTTAAAGTGAGACAGGAAGCCTTTAATCGTCCTTATAAAATAATTTCCACTTTGAATTCTCATTTGCGCGATGCCGGTGTAATGAACACGACTAAAAACCTGGCGCCATCCACTTAATCTCGAAATAACCAAATGATTTTAAACTTTGTGCCCTTAGCGATCTTAGTGGTTAATTTTTCACCACTAAGATCACCAAGCGACACAAGGCCTGTCGCTTCAAAATTTGATGTAATGCACCCTATCTCGTTATATTCTGGAAGCCGCCCCGTGTTAAATTGACCTGATCTTTCAATCTAATAAAACCCCGAATTATCCGCAAAATTTTAAGAGATTTGGCCCTTGCAAACAAGGTCTCTATCCTGATGAAAAAACTTACCGACAAGAACGCGGCTTCATATACACTTATACTAATCGTTCTCACTTTTATCGTCCGTTGTTTTATTGCCGCATACACCGGTTTAGGCAACGGCGAATCCTATTATTTCAGGGGATCGCTGCACCTCAGCCTCAGCTATTTCGACCAGCCGCCGCTCTTTTTCTGGCTCGGCGCAATAAGTATAAAGATTTTTGGACTAACCAACTTTGGGATCAGGTTCCCCTCGGTTTTGCTCTTTGCCGGCACAACCTGGATGATGTTCCTGGTCGGCAAAAAGATTTTCAACGCGAAGGCTGGCTTTTGGGCTGCCGTAGTGATGAATTTAAGCGCCTTGTTTAGCTACGCCGTTGCCTGCTGGTACCAGCCCGATGCACCTTTAATGTTTTTTTGGCTGGTGGCTACGTATTTTATCGTGGAACTGATGGTAGGTTCTTCCGCCGAAAACTCGGAGGAAACGCGTAACAGCCGCCGCGCATGGCTGCTTTGGCTGGCTATTGGTATCACAATGGGTTTTGCTACCCTGAGCAAGTACCATGTATTATTTTTGTTCGCGGGCGTGTTTATGTATATCGCCACCAATAAAAGTCAGCGGCACTGGCTTCGCCATCCTGGTCCTTATGTGGCTATCCTGATCACGCTCATCATGGCCTCGCCCATTTTGTGGTGGAACTATAATAACAACTGGGTGTCGTTTGTTTTCCAGGGCTCACGCGCCGGCGCTAAACAAGGCTTTGAACTCCATCCCGATTGGTTTTTGCGCAGCATACTTGGTCAGTCGCTTTATGTCCTGCCATGGATATGGTTTCCGGCGGTCAGGCAGCTATTTATCTCCTTTAAGCTTCGGAAACAATTGCTGGCTTACAGCTTTTTCTTTTGGATGGCCATATTGCCTATTGTGTTTTTTACGGTTGTTACCTTATGGGCCGATTTGCAATACCACTTTCACTGGCAGGCGCCGGGTTATATGATGTTATTTGTTCCCCTCGGCTTTGGTATCGACAAATGTTTGAACAGTGAAGGCAGGGGCAGAAGGCTTACCCGTCGCTGGCTCAATTTTTCAGTTTATTTTACCGTGATAACAGTGGGGGTACTAACGCTGCACATGGTGACCGGCTTCTGGAACTCATACGGGCCCAAAGGATTGGTTCATTATTTTCATGGCGACACGGTCGATCCCACGATACAGGGAGTCGATTACACCGACATTAAAACCCGATTCGAAAAGGAAGGCTGGATGAGCAACCCCAATATTTTCGCGGGCGCCCCGCGCTGGTGGCTTACCGGCAAAGTTGATTGGGCATTGAAAGGACAAAAACCCATCCTGGTGTTTGACCCGGATGCCCGCAACCTGGCATTTTTAGTCGATCCCAAAACATTGGTGGGTAAAGATGCGATCGTAATCGGCGATAAACATCAGCCATTTATCGATATGAATGTAAAACCATTTTTCGATAGCGTAACGCAATTGCCGGATATTCAGGTAATGCGCAACGGCCCTGAGTATACGCTGCAGGTTTATTATTGCAAAAACTTTCATAAACCACTTTTGCCCAGGATGGATATGCCCATATACCGGCAATTGATCGGTTTGCCGCCGTTCGGAAAATAATTTACACGAATTTATAGACACGAATGTATAGACACGAATTTTCACGAATAGAAGCGAATAAACACGAATTGTAAATAATGAACCGGACTGTTGACGAATTTATGTGACTTGCTAAGATTATGGACAATATACCCGTTCCGTTAGTGATAATTCGCTTCTATTCGTGAAAATTCGTGTTTATTATATTCACCAATGGATTCTTATCTATGCTATCTTGCCCAATGTAATTCGTGCAATTCGCTCAAATTCGTGAAAATTCGTGTCTATAATAATTCGTGCACATAGATTTGCACCAGTTATTCAAAATGAATAGATTCGGCTGCACCTAATTTAATTTTGCCGTCCATACGAATGAACTTTATACGACTTGGTACCCGATGTAATTCAACTCTTTATAATTCGTGTAATTCGCTCAAATTCGTGAACATTCGTGTTAATAAATTTTCTCCCCTGGTTATATTTTTATTGCTATCCCAATTTTTATCTGCCCAGGACGTTAGCCTCATCCCGTATCCTCAATCCTATTCAAAAAAAGAGGGTGTTTTTCACCTTAGCGGCAATACCATTATCGGGATGAATGATAATTCATTGCTTCCGCAGGCTAATTACCTTCAAACCGAGCTGCAGCGATCAATTGGGATAGCCATCGCGGTCGACCCAAACGAAGCCAACGCAACGATAGATTTTAAAATAGCCAAAGATAATCGTCCCGACGGGGCGTATACGCTGGTTATTCAGCCAAACAGGATCGTCATCACTGCGGCTGCCAATGAGGGTATCTTTTACGGGGTGGTTTCATTATTGCAGCTAATCAGATCTCAACCCGCCGATCTGGTCAATTTAAACGCCTGCGAAATTTCCGATGCACCCCGGTACCAGTGGCGTGGTTTTATGCTGGATGAGTCACGCCATTTTTTTGGCAGGGAAAAGGTGAAACAATTGCTCAACTGGATGGCTTTTTATAAGCTCAATAAATTTCACTGGCACCTGACCGATGATGACGGCTGGCGTATCGAAATAAAAAAATATCCGCTGCTGGCTGCCGTTGGCGGTGTTGGCAACCATACCGAACCTCATGCGCCCGCTAAGTATTATACCCAGGAAGACATAAAAGACATCGTAGCTTATGCCCAGGACCGCTTTATAACCATTATCCCCGAAGTGGATATGCCCGGCCATGCTACTGCTGCAACGCGGGCCTATCCTGAATTTAGCGGCGGCAGCATCCCCGGATATGAAAACTATACCTTCGACCCGGCGAACGAAAAAACGTATCAATTTTTAACCGATATTCTGAAGGAAGTTAACGGCCTTTTTCCGGCGCATATGGTCCACCTCGGCGGCGACGAAGTGGCGCTTGGCATCCAGGCATGGGCGGGAAAGCCGGGGATATCGGACATCATCGCTAAAAACAAGTTTACACAGCTTACTGATGTAGAACATTTGTTTTTTAACCGGATGGCCGATTCCGTTAATCGTTTGGGTGATAAAGTTTTATGCTGGGACGAAGCTGCATCCACCGACCTGGCGCCTGCAAGGACCATTGTTTTTTGGTGGCGGCAAAACGTTCCATCACAACTGGAACTGGCTTTGCAGAAAAGATACCACGTGGTGCTTTGCCCCAGGCTACCCCTGTACCTGGATTTTGTGCAGGATAAAAGCCATGTCTCGGGCAGAAGATGGAACGGGCAATATTTTAACAGTCTGGACGAAATTTATAACTTCCCCGATAAGCAATTGCCACAGGACCAATTGCAATCGGACCTGGTAATGGGTATGCAGGCTAATTTGTGGACGGAAACCGTTGAATCGAACAAGCGGCTTGATTTTATGATCTTCCCGCGGATGGCGGCGCTGGCTGAATCGGCCTGGACAAGCGCGGCGTTGAAAAATGAGGACTCATTCGATCAGCGTTTAAAAGCCGACTTTACCTGGTACGACAAAGATGGAATATATTATTTCAATCCCTTCGATCCGTCCGCTCACCCGGAGGCTATCGACTTTAGGCCGGTCATTCCAAAAAGCAGTTCAAGGAATAAGCATCATCGTAAGCACGAGGCAGGTGAACATCACCACAGAGGTTCAACAAAACACAAAAGCGAACACCAGCGTTCCGGTAAGGCCAAGCGGCCAAATGGCTAATGATCATCAAGCATTTGTTGGTAATATTTTGATCAGGTGTGCCCATCACCTGTAAATAGCTTTAATTTTATCGGCATAAATAAAAATCAACTGATATTTTGAGAAATACAGCCACACTTACTGCGCACCGTTTTACCTGCCTGGTATTTTTTTTAGTCCTTTCTGTAGCCTTTGCTAATGATGCCTTTGGCCAGGCCGAGGTAGAACCCTGGGGAAACCTAACGGGCATACGTAAGGACGGGCAGCTTTTTGAATTTGAATCGATGATCAAAATTCAGCGGGGCGATTATTTCGTTTCCACCGGAAAAGAGCGGCAGCGCCCGCATTTTAAACGCCATGGCGACGAGCAGGTCATCAATACCAATATGGACAGCTTGTACATTAAGGAAGTTGTGCGGGACGAATCGGCCGGCAAGGCAACGGTAACGCTTACCTTATATGCGCATGCTGATATAAACTTCGACAATATATTTTTCGAGCTGCAATTACCCGGCAAAGAATACGGCGACGGCGGCACAAAGCTGGCAGCGGTGCAGGATGCGTTGAAACGTTATGAGCCGTCCGGCCAAAATTATGACGGGGTAGCTGAAGGCGCGCGGTTTAAATCGCCGGCGAGCCATTTGCAGATAAAATTTGATGAACCGGAGACCATAAGGATCAGGAAAGATATTTCCGGTACGAATGATCTTCAACTCTATGTCTCGCTCAAGCAAAGTGGCTTTAATAAAGGCGACACGCTTCAAAAGACTTTTAAAATCGATGTGTCAGGCAAAATAGATACCAGGACAGCAAACCTGGCAATAGATACGTCGAAACAGGGCCGGCAATTTGACGGTTTAGGTGGGAATTTTCGACTGCAAAATGCAAAATCCGACCCGGAAGTGATTGACTACTGCCTGCAAAACCTGCGTGTGGCCTTCGGCCGGGTTGAAATGCCCTGGCGCTTTTGGCAACCCGATATGAATGTTGACCCGACTGCCACAGCCGACTCCGGCAAACTGGCTGTGCCTATAAAAAAAGCGATGGAAATGGCCCGCCGGCTGGATAGCCTGCACATTCCGTTTATTCTTTCTGCCTGGTTTCCGCCAAACTGGGCAATCGAGGGTAAACCAAACTTCCGCCCTGTGAACGGCGTTTGGGGCAACCCGCTAAACAAGGATAACATGCAGGCCATCTACAAATCCATTGCTGATTATGTCCTTTACCTAAAAAATAAATACGGCGCCGAGCCTAAGTATTTTTCGTTTAACGAGTCGGACCTGGGCATCAACATCCGTATCAGTCCGCAGGAACATGACGATTTTATCAAAGGATGCGGCGCTTATTTTGCCGCTCATGGCGTGAATACCAAAATGCTTTTGGGCGACAACTCCGACGCCACCACCTATCGGTTTATTGATATTGCCATGAATGATCCGGAAGCAAAGCCTTATATCGGTGCGGTTTCATTCCATTCATGGCGTGGCTGGGATACCGATATTTTGCAGCACTGGGCCGATGCCGCCGCACGTTTAAATGTTCCCCTGCTTGTTGCCGAAGGCAGTATTGATGCGGCAGCCTACAATTATCCGGATATTTTTCAGGAACAAACCTACGCTTTAAAGGAGATCAACCTTTATACCCGGCTTTTGGCTATTTGCCAGCCGGAGTCGATCCTGCAATGGCAGCTCACGTCTGACTATTCGCCATTGATTGGCGGCGGTATCTTTGGCAATAATGAGCCCTTGCACCCAGGCCAGCGTTTCTGGAACCTGAAACAGTTAGCCAGCACGCCGAAAGGTTTATACGCGATGCCAATTAGTTGCGATGCAGCTAACCTAACCGCAGCCGCGCTGGGCGACAACAGCAAGCATAGCTACTCGGTACAATTGGTTAACAATGGCGCTAAAAGGAAGATCGTGCTGACAGGCCTGCCGGCAAACGTAAAGCAGCTGCAGGTTTACACCACCAGCAAAGCATTAAGCATGCAAGCGGGCGCCCCGGTAAAAGTGAAGAACGGCAAGGCCAAATTTAAAATAGCGGCTACAAGTTACACGTCGCTGATTAGTCAGTGATGGCATTTGTATATCTTTAGCGAATGAAAAACGATCCCCTGGGCCCGATGCTTTTTGAAATGCGGCTGGAAGAAATTCACAGCGCCGACGCCGGCCTGAGGTACGAGATATCTCCGCGCGAATTTGTCGCCTTATTCCCGGTAAAATACAAAAATGGGCAACCCGTTAAACCCGATCATCCTGCCGCATTTGGCGTCGATCGCGAGGTGTTTTTGAAGGTGCTGGTAGCCTTTAAGCAGTGCTTTACCTGATTTTGCAGAGACTCGATACTTCGCGTCTCCCGCTGATAGGTTAATATTGACCTCTCATATTTGGTTATTGATACATTAATTGCCTGGCATGTGGTTACCTGGCAACGGGAGACGCGAAGTATCGCGTCTCTACATAACCAATATTAATGTGGAAACGCGATACTGAGTGTCTCCCGTATTGCGATCTAAACCTGTTAAATCAAAATCAACCAAATTCGGCTTAAGACTTATGGCTCAAGACTTTTGACTTGACACTACGGCTTTTCCACCGTCACATCCTGTGCTAAAACGGCATCGTCTGGTGTATTTCCTAAATCCTGATCCAGTTTGTAAAGTGCGTCGTCTTTAGCAGTTGCCCCGCCGGCAATTTTCACCTTCGACAGCAGGTCTATCGCCAGTGTTTCCTCTTCGGTCTGCTCTTTTACAAACCATTGCATAAAATTCCAGGTGGCCCAATCCTTTTGCTCCATGCTCATATTTACCAGGTTGTAAATGGAAGTGGTGTTTTCTACTTCAGATTTGAAAACCTTTTCAAAACAGTCGTTAACACTTTTGGGGTCGGGGCCCGGGTCAGGTATTGCGCTAACCACTACCTTCCCGCCGCGTTTCAGGATGTATTCCAGGAATTTCATCATGTGGTTGCGTTCCTCGTTGGCATGCCTGAATAAAAAATTCGCAATGCCGTCGTAACCCTTTTCGCTGGCCCATGCAGCATAAGCAAGGTAAATCTGCGCATTGTGCGCTTCGTTGGTCATTTGCCGGTTTAAGGCATCGGTAATTGTGGCCGAAAGGCGGTTGGTATCCATAGTTAAATATTTTAAAAAGTAAACCGAAACGGCATTGAAATGTTTAGCCGGTATACGAATATACGAACAAAGGAAATTGTTTGGCTAAACTGGCGCGAATGGCATAGATTTTTGACACATTTACACCCCGTCGACATAAATTACCCGGTGTAAGTTTGTACAGCATTTTACCAATTATGAAGCAAAAGGAAATTGACAGCAATCGCATTTTTGTCGAGTTATCAGCCCCTCCACAAAGGGCGCTGGAAAATAAGGGAATTTTTAGCGCAAAGGACCTTTCGAACTTCAGTAAAGCGGAACTACTAAAGCTGCACGGCGTCGGTCCGGGTTCGGCGCCCAAACTCGAACAGATATTGCATGACGCGGGCTTATCATTTAAAAACGAACAGTAACATTCAACAAAAAAATCGTGATATGTTAAACTACAGCAAAACATTCAGCAGTTTCTCCTCAAACGACCTGCAGCAGGCGAAGGAGTTTTACCAGGGGAAACTTGGTATCAACGTTTCAGAAAACGAAATGGGCATCCTTACCCTGCATTTGGGCAACGGGCATGAGGGAATCATTTATCCTAAGCCCAACCACGAACCGGCAACTTTTACAGTATTGAATTTTGCTGTCGACAATGTTGAAAAAGCTGTGGACGACCTGATTGCAGCGGGTGTTACGTTTGAGCAGTACGACGAACCGATGAAAACTGATGAAAAAGGAATTTTGCATGGAGACGGGCGCGGGCCGGATATTGCCTGGTTCAAGGATCCAGCCGGCAATATTTTGTCGGTATTGGCGGCGATGTGAGCGAATTTATACGCCACGGCTTTATACGAATTGGGATGATTTGAAATTATTGTATTATTTTGCGCAAAAAAGGGGCGCCCTCTCAGTCATTTTAGGATTTAAAGGTGATTGGCCCGTTTTTCGTTAGCAAAATAACATGAGATTTTTCCTTTTAACTGTTATTGCCGGTTTTTTAACCATCAACGTTTATGCGCAGGATGGTAGCTTTCACTACATCAAGCTCCTGCAAGTTGGTGAGCGCATAATGTCTGTGCGCACCCTAAATATCAGCACGGGCGATGGCCGTATCCGCCAGGATTCGGTAGAGGCGTTGAACGATACGCTAAAAGCCATTTTTGTTTCAACCGACCAAAAGTCTTATAAATTATTGTCGGATTATTTGTACGGGGCCAATTTTAAAATAAGGCCGGCCATTACCGGCAAAGTTGAATTTGGCACATTTAAGGTTGTTGAGGACGGCAAGCGCTTTTACGTACCCGACGTGAGCGTAACCAAATTTTTTAAGAAAATGGTGGCTGAACTTAAAAAGAAAAACGCAGACCCGCAGCTCATCCAGGCCATAACCGATAATTATCCATGGGTGTTTAACCCCTGAAGATCCCGCCTGTTTAACCTGCCAGCTCAACGCTGCAACTTATACCTTTAACGAAATCGACTAAGATTATAATCGAATTGTTTTCGTCGCTGTATTATAAACTAAACTTAGCAAATGTCCCGTTGTTAAGGCTCCAGTAAACAACGATTGTGGCAACCACAGCAAGTGCAATCAAAGCCAGAAAAACTGCCGCCGAATACATAATTCGTGTGGTCAGATTTTTCGATGTGACGTTGTCGTTAAAATCGGGGCGCTGGCGGTAGGCTGCTATTTTCATGGGGTTGTTTTTCAGGCTCGAAACATAATTAATGCCAAAACCGGGCACCGGTCTAATCATTTTTTTAAAACGCATTAATTTTAACTTAAGAGCCTTTTTTTTCGCAAAAGGGCCTCCATTTGGTTCCGCGCTATGCTCTCCGGGTGTATAGCAAAAAATACACTGTGTTCAGCCCATAGTAAAAGCAATGTTTTTACGCAGAGATGCCTTCACAATCAGCCGGAAACAACCGGCCACGGGAAGAAATTTTCATTATGAATACAAATCCGGGCTGATTCATAATTGGCAGGTTGGTTTGTTCTCGCGTTCACCTTTCACCTGCAAAGCGCTATATTTGTGCCCATGAACTCCATCCTCATCAAATCGGCCACCATTGTAAACGAAAATCAACAATTTGTTGCCGATTTGCTGATAAAAGATGGCCTGATAACGCGGATTGACAAACAAATTGACGCAAAAGCCGACAGAGAGATCGACGCCGAAGGCCTGTACCTGTTTCCCGGCTGCATTGATGACCAGGTACATTTCCGCGAACCAGGATTAACGCATAAGGCCAATATTTACACCGAATCGCGGGCAGCGGTTGCAGGGGGCATAACCTCGTTTATGGAAATGCCCAATACGGTTCCCAACACACTGACACAGGAATTGCTTGAAGATAAGTACCGGATCGGATCGAAAGATTCACTCGCCAATTATTCGTTTTACATGGGCGCCTCTAACGATAATATCGACGAGGTGCTGCGGACAGACACCGCCGATGTTTGCGGCGTAAAGGTTTTTATGGGTTCATCAACCGGGAATATGCTGGTGGACGATCCGGCCACGCTGGAAAATATTTTTTCAAAGTCGCCGATGCTGGTAGCCACCCATTGTGAGGACGAGGCAACGATCAGGGCCAACCTGGAGCATTATAAGCAGCTTTATGGTGAAAATATATCCATCACCATGCACCCTAAGATCAGGAGCGAGGAGGCTTGTTACCTGTCATCGTCTCTGGCTGTTGAGTTGGCCAAAAAGCATGGTACCAGGTTGCATATCCTGCATATCTCTACCGAAAAAGAAACCTGGCTGTTTGATAATTCCGTCCCGCTAAAAGATAAAAAGATAACCGCCGAGGCCTGCATCCATCACCTTTGGTTTACCGATAAGGACTACGAAACCAAAGGAAACCTGATCAAATGGAACCCAGCCGTAAAAACAGAAAAGGACAGGGATGGGATACTGAAAGCGGTTTTAGATGGCCGCATCGATGTAATCGCAACTGATCATGCACCACATACGCTGGAGGAAAAATCACAAACCTATCTGAAAGCGCCGTCCGGGGGGCCTTTGGTACAGCACGCTTTGCCGGCAATGCTGGAGCTGTATCACCAGGGCAAAATTAGCCTGGTTCAAATCGCCCAAAAAATGGCTCATAACGTTGCCGACTGTTTCCAGGTAGATAAGCGCGGCTATATCCGTGAGGGCTACTGGGCCGACCTGGCTCTTGTTAACCTTAATGACGCATGGACGGTAAACAAGGACAATATTTTATACAAGTGCAGATGGAGCCCGTTTGAGGGAACTACATTTCAATCCAAAATTGTTTCCACTATTGTTTCGGGTAATTTGGTTTGGGAAAAAGGCGGATTGATTGAGTCAGGGGTAGGAATGAGATTGACGTTTACCAGGTAGTAAATTAAAAAAAAGTCATGCCGGACTTGTTTCGGCACCCCATCATACAGGTAGTCCGACGACGGGTACCCAGCATGCCTGCGACAGGGCAAACGCATTAAAAATGTTTTTTATGAGATTGTACGCCATGACAGGAGGTGACTTTGACGTGTGGAAGGAATTCCTCAATTATACTGAAACATATTGAAAATCAGCGTGTTACGGGCGTGTATTTAAAAAATAAAAACCCCGTAATAATTGATTATCAGGCACTTATAAAAATGTGTCAATTTATTTTTAATGGAACGTTCTGATAATGAGCGTGTTTAAAGGTGTTCCGCTTTGTTCCGTGTAAAAATGGAACGCTTGCAGCGCTACCGGGTCTTGCTCTTTAAATACCCCTTTTTCTCTAAATTGATCTCAATAAGCTTAAAATTATTTTAATGCGTCTGCCCTGATGCCTGCGACCTGTCTCCGGGCAATCTATCGCGTGCAGACTTAGCGCGTGAGATGCTGAAACAAATTCAGCACGACCTTCGTTTTTTTTTGTAAACTTTACTTCACCGCCAAATAAATCTTCACTTCCGTTTCTTCAAAGCTTTTAGCACCAGCGCTATACAAATCAAAATCCGCAGAATAAGCCCTGTTAACGTCGCTTTCCCATATTTCCTGCCAGGCCAGGCGAACGTTCTCCGGAAACTTGCCACCCATTGAGTACACCTGGTATTTGCCTGCGGGGAGGGATATGGCTGAAAAACCTTCCGGCATATCCGCCGGGGAGTTTATCTTACATCCCAGCAAAGCGGTATAATAACCCATATAATCGCTTTTCATAATCGGTGTAAAAGCAATAAATGTCATCGTTGGCCCGGTCCTTAATTTGTTGGAGTAAATTGTCGCTCATAAACCGTGTCCACAGCGCCATCATGTCTTTTCGGGACTGCCCTTCCTGGTTTATAGTGCGTACGGTAATTCCGGCCGCGTAAAATCCTCCCAGCTCAACCGATTCAATTTTTGTGATCATTTGGTCATCTCTTTTTATGTTACTGTACACGGCTAACCGATCGTACACGCAAAAGCGTTAACGACTAAGTACACTGTATAAAAGTAGCCTGAGCTATTCGTTTTTTAAAATGTCTTTCAGCCCATTAAAAACCGATTGCCAGTTTTGCTCGGAATGTTCCTTCGCCTGCTCGTTTTTTACACCCTCCTGGGTAATCACCAGCGTGGTTGCACCATCTTTCTCATGCAGCTCGTAAGTAATGTTGTTATAATTTTCCGGTTTATCTTCCGTGCCCGACATGCTGCTCCAATAAGTGTACTTCAACAGTTTTGGCGGCTCTATTTCCAGGATAACGCCCCCATCGGTATAGGTTTTTCCTTCCCATTCCCCGCTGAATGTTATCCGGCTCCCCTTTTTAAAATCGGAGGCCAAATTTGTGCCGAAGAAGTACTGTTTTACAATTGCCGGGTCGGTTAAACCCTTCCAAACTTTTGCTATCGGTTCGTCAAAAGTGATGGTTGTTTTTAGTGTTAGTTCATTCATTGTTTATAGTTGGTTAAGTTAGATTGAGTTGATTAAGTTGGATTGAGTTAGATTAAGTTAAGATGCACAACGTTCTCAGTGTTTTCCCGAGATACAACTTAATCAACCACTCACGCAATCAACTCAATCAACCATCGAAGATTCAATTAGTTTAAAATCACGCTCCGTTATTTCAAAAAAGCCGAAACGAAACTGGTATCCCCAGGATGTTTTGTTTTTGATAAAATCCAGCTGTCCTATCAGCGGGGCAATCGGCGTTTCCCTGCATTTAAGCCATTCCACATTTCGGCGGTAGGGGATAAAATCCTCGGACATTTTGTGCTGATAAACCTGGTCATCCGCCACCCGTCCAATCGCGGTAAATGCCTGCAGGGGTTCGTTTCCGCTATAGGTTTGTTTTGACGAGTAGCAGATCACGCCATCACCCGCGCTCATTTTCTTAAGCGGCCCTGCTTTGCCGTGGTTAGCCTGTATAAAACCGCCGGCTACGCCACGGGTAATATGGTCTTTAGAGACCACTACAATCCAATAACGCATATTCCTTCTATTAAAAAAGTAAGCAAAAAGATGACAAGTAACTGCAGCCCAACCAATATGGGTTTCATTACCACTTTTTTGGCGTCTTTTACCTTCAGGTGGGTATAAACCGCGCCGGCAATTATGATCGGGAAAATGGCAATGCCATAAATCCGCGTCGGGTTAAACAGCATTAAACTGCTGCCGGCAACCTCGGCAAAGCCGACCAGGTGCATGAACCAAATGGGGTAACCAAACCGCTTAAAAGCTTGGATCGATTGTTTGTGACCGAAAAGCTTTTTAAAACCAAATAGGTAGCCGGGTATCACAAAAGCTATTATCAATACCCAAAAAATGATTTGAATTGCCATGACGATTAATTTTCATTCAAATTAAAACCAGGCAAATGACAGCCCTATGTCAGTAGGAATTGGAAAGCTGCATATTTTTTTGCGCAATAGCCGCAGCAATATTGCCAACCTGTTCTTTCAGGCTATCCGGGCTGACGATCTCGGCTTTGTCGCCAAACATCATAAACCAGCGGGCAAAACCTTCTAATGACATCGTCAGGAAGGTCATCTCAATTTGATCGCCGGACTTTTTTTCCGACACGAAACCGCTGTAATACTTTTGATAGTCGAGGTGCGGGTATACCGATTTGTCAACCCGCATGATCACCAGGTCGAGCGCATGCTCTTTGGCCGTTTGATTGATATAATCCTTAAGGGTAGGATGTTTATTGTTGAATATTTTCTCGGTTACCCTAACCTTGTTGATCCTGTCAACACGGAAGTCGCGGTAATCATTGCGCATGCGGCAAAAAGCGATGAGGTGCCAAAAGCTGTCCTTGTAAAAAATACCAATGGGTTCAATATCTCTTTCGGTGTGCTCCTGGCTATGTTTTGCAAAATAATCAATGGTGATCACTTTCTTCTGCGCGATACTGCTCAGCAATGTTTGGATATGGTCCTTGTGATCCACCTGCAGTTGATGCGTGTTTTTTAAAACAGCAATGCTTTCGTCAATATCCTCCAACAGCGCCTTTTCGGATGCTTTTAGTATCGACCTGATCTTGTACATGGCTGATCGGTGATGCTCGGACACGGAATTGTCAGCCATTTTTTCGACGATCTTTTCGGCAGTTAAAAAGGCGGTAGCTTCTTCGCGGGTAAACATAACCGGGGGCAGCCGGTAGCCGTCCATGATGGAATAGCCCACGCCTGCTTCGCCAATGATGGGGATGCCGGCCTCCTCAAGGGTTTTCACGTCACGGTAAACCGTACGCAGACTGATGCCGAAACGTTCGGCAATATCGCTGGCCTTAACCACCCTTCGCGATTGCAATTGGATCAAAATAGCGGAAACCCTGTCGATGCGGTTCATAAGCAATCAAATTACCGGAGCAAACGCATCAAAAATCATTTTGAAATAGCAGCATCTAATACCGTATTTGGACTATTGCGCTTTACTTGTATGATGATTAATTTTTACCGCAAAGATCACAAAGTTAAAGCCGCAAAGGTCACAAGGTTTTTTCTTTGTGGTCTTTGTGAACTTTGTGGTTAAAAATCCGTCTTCAAATGACCCTATTCCTGCCATCCACCCCAATAAGCTTTAAATTATTTAATGCGTTTACTTTGGGCAAATTACGTAAAAATGGCCTGATTGCTCATTTTTTTTTACTTTGGTGAAATGAACGACCGCGCCAGAATCACAACGCTCGAAAGTTATTACGATCCGATGCTTGCCCAAATTGTTTATGCAAAACTTAAAGCAAACCGCATCCCATGCTTTATAGCTGATGAGTATTTTCTTTGGGCAAAGCCTTATCTTAACGAGGCCTTGGGTGGCGTGAAAATTAGGATTTTTGAAAAAGACGTCGAAAAATGTAAGCTGATACTCGAGGCCAAAGATGAGGTTGCAGAACGGGTCGACAGTAATGTTCACGATGAATTTGGAGCAAACCTCATCTGTCCATATTGTAGTTCAGTCAATACGCGATATGGGGTGGCAACGATCGTTAAATTTCATTTGCCAAGTGTATTGGCATCGATATTTTTTTTCGTTCCGCTTTATTTTCGCATGGCCTGGCATTGTTTTAACTGCCACAGGGAGTTTGAATAGCAAAATCCACGGCTAACGTTTTTGCTTTTTACGCGAAAATCAAGATTTCGTGTTTTATTTCCTTATTTTTGTTAACATGAGTACCGACGATAAAATAGTCACCTTTCAGTCCTACTACGACCCGATGTTGGCGCACATCGTCCGCACGCGGCTGGAGGCAAATGGAATACCTTGTTTTATCGTGGATGAAAATACCTTCGGCCCTAACGCTATCTACACCAGCACGACTGGGGGGGTTAAACTAAAGGTTTTTGAGCACGACATTCAAAAATGCCGGGAAATACTGGCAACTGAGGGTGACCTTCATGAACAAGACCATCACGAAGTAGATGACGAAAACAATACCTATATAGTTTGTCCGTATTGTGGATCAACCAATATCAGCAATATCGCGTCAGAAAATAAAAAGGGGCAATGGTCGGAAGTGCTGGATTCGATAGTCAACCTGGTAAACCCTTTCCAAAGTCAAAAAAACTGGCATTGCAATAACTGCAAGCAGGACTTTGAGTGAGTGAATCAAGAGTCAAGAACCAAGAGTCAAGAAGAATACTGGTAGGATGCCATGTCTTTTGAAAAGAAGCTAAGTTGGATAGTAGCTGCCTTCTTATCTTGACTCCTGGCTCTTGTTTCTTGATTCTTAACTTGCGTAATTAATCGGTTTCCCTTTAAACCTGAGATCTCCCTGTATCAATAAAGATACAAAAAGCCTTATTTGTATTCCTAATTTCTATATTAGCAGCCATGTATGATCGGCGTAAGTTCTTAAAAATTTCGGCTGCTGGCGCATCACTTGCCGCTTTTTCGTCTTCGGCTTTTGCCAAATCTGGTGTTCTTGACGCGCCGGCAAATGTTCCGATAGTTATTTCTACCTGGGATTTTGGCGTTGCAGCCAACATCGAGGCCTGGAAAACACTAAGTACCGGCGGCCGTGCGCTGGATGCCGTTGAAGCCGGCGTAAAAATACCTGAAGCCGATTTGAGCAATCATACCGTTGGCCGCGCCGGCTATCCTGACCGTGATGGCCATGTTACCCTTGATGCCTGCATTATGGATGAGCTGGGCAATTGCGGCGCAGTAGCAGCGATAGAGTATATTGCTCACCCCATCTCGGTAGCGCGGCTGGTGATGGAAAAAACCCCGCACGTTATGCTGGTGGGGGAGGGCGCAACGCAATTTGCCGTTGAGCAGGGTTTCAAAAAAGAAAACCTTTTAACGCCCGAATCTAAACAAGCGTGGAAGGAATGGCTAAAAACCGCCAACTATGCGCCGGTGATCAATATCGAGAACAGGCAGCACAAGCCTGGTAGTAAATACAACCATGACACGATTGGTATGCTGGCTATTGATGCCAAAGGCAATATATCAGGCGCCTGTACTACCAGCGGCATGGCTTTCAAAATGCGTGGCCGGGTGGGCGACAGTCCGATCATAGGCGCCGGTTTGTACGTCGACAATGAAGTGGGCGGAGCAACATCCACCGGCGTTGGCGAGGAAGTGATACGCAACGTGGGCAGTTTTTTAGTAGTGGAAATGATGCGCCACGGTTATTCGCCCGAGGATGCATGCCGCGAAGCAGTAAACCGGATTATTAAAAAGAAACCCGATACCGCGAAAGATATCCAGGTGGGTTTTTTAGCGATCAATAAAAAAGGTGAATATGGCGCTTATGCTATTCAAAGCGGATTTTCGTTTGCGGTTTGCAATACCGAAAAACAAGACCTGTTAATACCCGGGAAGAGTTTTTATCCGTGATATTTTTCCCCAGATTAAAAAAAAACAGAACGATTTAGTCGATGTTTGCCGGTAACCAATTGGAAAATTTTACGTACAAAGTTTCGGGGCGACCCCCGCGCCATTATTTTCCGGCTTAACAAAGTAATTACATTATCAATGAATTCACCTGTTCTGCTTGAAGTTTGTGCCAATTCAGTCGAGTCGGCTATAGCTGCGCAGCAGGGAGGCGCGGCGAGGGTGGAACTTTGCGAAAATTTATATGAAGGCGGAACTACGCCGTCTTACGGCGATATCCAGCTTGCCCGGAAACTGCTCGATATTAAATTATACGTGCTGATAAGGCCCCGCGGCGGAGATTTTTTGTATACCGATGTGGAATACGAGATTATTACCGCTGATGTAAAACATTGTATCGAAGCGGGTTGCGATGGTATTGTAATAGGCATGCTAAATGCCGACGGCACCATAGATAAGGAACGTTGCGAAAAACTGGTGCAAATGGCTAAACGGATGGGCCTGGGCGTTACCTTTCACCGGGCTTTTGACATGTGCGCCGATTTGGACCAGGCGCTTGAAGATATTATCGGCATAGGCTGCGAGCGTATTTTAACCTCGGGCGGTAAAAGCACCGCTATCGAGGGTTCCCGCATTATCGCAGAACTTGTAAAAAATGCAAGAGGCCGCATCGCAATTATGCCCGGCAGCGGCATTAATGAACACAACGTGGAAGACCTGGTGCGCTTTACCGGAGTGCGCGAGGTGCATTCATCAGCCAGGGCACGCAAGCAAAGCCGGATGCAGTTTAAAAACGACCATATCATTATGGGCGATAATTACGGCGACGAATATGCTTATGAACAAACGAGCGTTGACCGCGTAAGAGATATTCTCAAAAATGCCAATCTTTAAGCGCAAATACTTAACATTCACCTGGGTCAGGCGCTAACGCCGGCAATAAAATCAGTGTACTTCTTTGCAAAAGTTTCGTAGACTTTGCCAAGGGCGGTCCAATCCTGCCTGGCTATGATATCCTTTGGAAATAAGTGGCTGCCAATTCCAACGGCTTTCGCTCCCTGCCTGAAATACTCCGTAAAATTTTCCAAAGTTACCCCACCGGTGGGCATCAGGCTTACAAAATTCAGCGGCGCCAGTATTTCTTTTATATTTCCCGGCTTAAGATCGCCGGCGGGGAACAATTTTACCATCGTCGCGCCCATCGACCATGCTTTATATATTTCTGAAGGGGTATAGGCCCCCGGAAAGATAGGTATTTTCAATCCCACACAGGTTTTTATAACTTCCTCGTTGATGATCGGGGTTACCATAAATTGTGCACCAGCGGCAAGGGCTTTGTCCAGGTCGGCCATACTGCACACCGTGCCGGCGCCGATATTCAAGCGCCCGTTGTAGCTTTCAACCAGTGCAGTGATATGTTTTTCGGCGTTTGAAGAATTCATGGTGATCTCCAGGCAGGTAAGGCCCGAACGGCAATACACTTCGGCAATAGGTTCAACGCATTCGTCAGGAATATTTCGCATAATGCCGATAACGGGCATTTTATTAAATAAGTCAAATGAAAAAGCAGTACTCATGTCAATATCTTTAATCGTTTCGCGATGATGAGCTGGCCCCTTACGGTGGCTTCATCAGCCTGGTCAGTTGAAAATACGGATAGTTTTTTACCCGGCACCAGCTCATTCAGCGCGGTTTGATAGGGTAATCGCAACTCATCGCCACATACCAGGTTGATGGCATCTGGATCCGTCGATCCGATATCCCTTATTTCTGAGCCGATCAGCAATCCACTTAGGTAATGATAGTTCTCATGTTCATCACTGATCCCAAACAGGCCGTTAGTTCGCACTTTAAAAACCTGGTGCAACAAATTACCGGAACCCGAATCGATAAGCCCGTGTCCAAAAGCATCTGCATCGAAGGTGCCGGCCTCAACGCTGTTTTTCAGAATACTATTTTGGGCCATCAGGCTGAATACTTCTCCGGTCATATAGGTCTTAAGCCCAACAGCCCCGTTATCTTTTATGAGGATATGTTTGGAGTGGGTGCCCGGAAAAATAAATAACTCATTTTTTACCGGCCGCGCCGGCTCAATACAGCCTATTAACTGGGTTTCTTCACCTCTCATCACATCGCTGTCTGTTTTTGCACCCGATATCACCAAAACATCATGCCCAAACACTTGATTTGCGCTGATAACAGCAGTAACCAAGCCTTCGCCGTCGACACTGAAGGGCATTGAAGCATAAGGAAGATCAATAAACCCAATTGATGACGACGCCATACCCGATAGAATGAGCGTCAGGCCGTTTAGCGGCTGCCCGGTTTGGCTTTCCAATTCCCGCACCAGCCGGTCAATCACCTCCAGGTAAAACCCCGCTTTTTTATCTTCAGCAAGGCTGCTTTGCTGCCATTGACCGAAAGTACGGGCAATACCTTCAGCGGACCGGGCTTCAGCAAGTATTTTGCCATCACCCGTATCTGCCAGCCTTAACCGCAGTGACGAGGTTCCCCAATCGCAGCTTAAAAAATGTTTCATTATGTTATGGGTGTTGATAGTTGGCGCCTGTCAAAAATGAGATTATTTCGAAGAACACAAAAATTATATTTTAGCTGCTACGGTGTTTTATTGGCTTATAGCGATTAGTTTTCAATACAGTTCCACGATTCATTATTGTCGTATTAATAAAAATAATTAAGTAATAGGATAAATCACCTATGGAAATATTTGCTGGCATCAAATGTGTTTAATAATCTGTCATGAGGATAACACACGAACACGAGCCGGCACACATACCCGATGCGTTTGATAACGCCGGGACAAGCATGAAGAAAATACTTTATTGGATACTGGTCTTCCTGGCGCTGATATGTGTTGTCTGCATTGGGATTATTGTAATCCATTGGAGCATCAACTGGAGGATGGCTTAAAAACAGATCGGGCTATCCGGGATAAATCATTGTTAACAACACAGCTAAGGTTTCCGTGCCGGCAAAGGCTAAGCCGCATTTATTGTGCGGTAAACCTTATCTTTGCCCCATGGCGGTAACATTTGAGGATTTTAAATTCAACAAGCAAATATTAAATGCCATTGCCGATGCAGGGTATACAACGCCTACACCGATACAACAAAAAGCCATACCGCCTATCCTTAACGGGCAGGACGTAATGGGCATAGCGCAAACAGGTACCGGCAAAACGGCTGCTTATGTGCTCCCTATCCTGATGAAGCTTAAATATGCCCAGGGCGAGCATCCCCGGGCGCTGATCATCGGCCCAACCCGGGAGCTGGCCATGCAGATAGCCGAAAACATAAAAACTTTTGCTGTAAATACCGATTTAAGAGTGGTTGTTTTATACGGCGGCCTTGGCCCGAAAACACAAATTGAACAGGTAAAAAAAGGGAGCGATATTATAGTAGCCACGCCCGGTCGCTTTATGGATATTTACCTGGCCGGCCATATCTTCACCAAAACCCTGCAGACCCTGGTGCTGGATGAGGCTGATAAGATGATGGATATGGGCTTTATGCCGCAAATCAACCGTATATTGGAAGTGGTACCCGTCAAAAGGCAAAACCTGCTGTTCTCGGCTACCATGTCCGACAAAATACAGGAGCTTGCGGGCAATTTCCTTGAATTTCCAACGGTTATCGAGATTACGCCCCAGGCTACCCCTGCGCAAACGGTACGGCAATATTTGTATCATGTGCCCAATGTTAAAACGAAGATCAACCTGCTGAAAAAGCTGCTGGATGAGGAGAATGAGATCAAAAAGCTGATCATTTTCTGCAAAACCCGTACCTCGGCCGAGGATGTTTACAAGTTTTTGCTGCGCAAGTTTGGCGAAAAAGAAGTGAAGGTGCTGCATGCCAATAAGGGTCAGAATACACGGATCAATTCCATTAATGCTTTTAAAAACGACGAGGTAAAAATTTTAGTGGCTACCGATGTGGCCGCCCGCGGGATTGACGTAAGCGATGTAAGCCACGTTATTAATTTTGATGTGCCCGTAGTGATCGAAGATTACGTGCATCGCATAGGTCGTACCGGTAGGGCTTATAACCTGGGCGAGGCGATCACTTTTTGCAGCCCTGCCGAGTTATATTATATTCAAAAAGTTGAAAAGCTGACCAGGCAAAGCATCCCGGCAAAGGATATTCCGGCGGATGTATTTATTGAATCAACTCCCTATGAAGAAAGGCAGGACCAGGCCAAAGAGATCGACATGCAAAAGCGGCGGGAAAATCCTGATTTTAAAGGGGCATTTCATGAAAAGAAAACACCAAATCAGCATAAAAAATTCGACGCGGCCAAGGCAAAAAAGAACCCGCATGCAAAGCCCGTAAACCGAAAAGTGCCCAGATCATCATCAAGAAAGAAACGTTAACACCATGAAACTCCGCATTACTCCGCTTAATTTTGCCAGTGCATTTTTTTTATTCGCCGCCATTTACAGCTGGATTTACGGCGTTAAAATTTTAGGGCCAAAATTAACAGATTTAGGTACTGCCATTGGCTGGATATTTTTATTGTTTGCCGTTGTTGTGTCATTTCTGGATATAATGCTCCGCAATTTCTTTCATGAACTGAAAAAGTTATGGATTGTAGAGCTAAGCTTTATAACTTTGACGGCTATTATATTTTTACTTGTTAAATAACCAAATGAAAAAAGCAGAAATTAAGCTTACGATTGAACTTGATGATAATAATGTGCCGGAACGGATTATGTGGGAATCGACAGATTCGCAAAATAAGGAAGCACTGCCGGTAAAGTCCCTGATGCTGGCCGTATGGGATCCCAGCTATAAAAACACGCTCCGGCTTGACCTGTGGACGAAAGATATGCCCGTTGATGAGATGAAACGTTTCTTTTTCGAAACCCTGCAAACCATGGGCGACAGCTTTCTGCGGGCGACAGGCGAGACGAACATTGTGGAAGACCTGCGCGATTATTGCGCCCATTTTGCCGACAAGATGGAATTAGCTAAAAATTAAAATGCGCCTTAATAATCTTATCTCTTTTGTTGGTTTTGTAATTCTGATAGCGGGTACATATTGCCCAATTCTTCGTCCTTTGCACCTTTTCACCTGGGATGTTTATGATGGTAACAAACCTTACGGCATCGTCATGCTGCTGGTGGCCATCGTGGGAATATTGGGCGCCGTAATGAGCCAGCAGAAGCTTGTTAAGCTTACGGCATGGATCTCTCTGGCATTAGTAGCAATTTTTTTGCTGCTGGCCTGGCTTAAAGTACATACATCATTTAGTTTTATACCTTTTCGGGCGATAGAAAACCTGGCCATTAAATCAGTGCAATACAAATGGGGCTGGTACCTGTTGTTTGGCGGTGCAGGCCTGGCGGTTATTGGCGTCCTTTCAGGCCGAAAGAATATAGTGAAAGCGGTAGCATAGGAAGATGCTGACAGCTATTTGCCAAACAAACTGCCCGATTTAGTGCAGTATTATCAATAAAACGATGAATGCCGCTATGCCAGACATTTCAGCCCTTGAAATAGCCGAACTTGCAGAAACGGTGTGGGAAACTCACGGATTTGATTTCTCGGAATACTCAAAAGCATCGCTTAAACGGCGGATCGTCAGGGTGATGATGATCAAAAAACTTAATTTCGCTGATCTTAAACAGCAATTAGGTAATAACCCGGTTTTTTTCCAGGACTTTTTAGAAGAAGTGACGGTAAACGTCACGGAGATGTTCCGCGATCCGACATTTTACAAGGCCCTTGAGCGTGATGTGGCGCCGCACCTGGCATCACTTCAGCGCGTTAAAATTTGGTCGGCTGGTTGCTCATCAGGCGAAGAGGCTTATTCACTGGCTATTTTGATGAGTCAATTTGGCTTTAAGGATAAAACGTTTATTTGCGGTACCGATGTCAACATGAGCGTTTTAAAAGACGCGCGTAAAGGAACTTATACTTTGCGAAGTATGAAGACCAATGCCGAGAATTACCGGTTATGCGGGCTGCCGGGCGTGCTGAGCGACCACTTTACAACGAGTTATGATAGCATGTCTATCCGGACCGAATTGAAGCAAAATGTGCTCTTTTCGGTTCATAACCTGGTTTCCGACGCCGTTTTCGATGAATTTAACCTGATTAGCTGCCGGAATGTTTTTATCTATTTTGAAACATCATTGCAGGAGCAAATACTTGATGTTTTTTATCGCAGCCTCAGGCCCAACGGTTATTTGTGCCTGGGCAGCAAAGAGACGATCCGGTCGGACCGGTTTAAAAAGAAATTTAAACCTGTAAACACTAAAGAGAACATTTATCAAAAGGTTGGTTTTTGAGCGTCAGTATCAGAGATCGAGCCTGGTTTGGCCAATGCCTAACACTTTCGCCTCGTGCGCTAACAGCCATTTTTTCCGCCAGATACCGGCGCCAAAACCCGTTAAACTGCCATCTGAGCCGATAACGCGATGGCAGGGCACTACAATGATCAAATGATTTTTGCCATTGGCTGATGCGATCGCCCTTATCCCCAGTGGATTGTTCATCAGCTTCGACTCCTCCAGGTAGCTGATGGTTTTGCCGTATTCAATTTTGGATAATTGGTCCCAAACCTGCCGTTGGAAATCTGACCCTTGTTGTTTTAAGGGCAGATCAAAAACTTTTCTTTCCCCCTTAAAATATTCCTCCAATTGATGTATGGCTTTTTGCAACAGTGGTGTGTCAGGCGGGTGAACTTCAAATTCATCATCCAGCATATAAATAGAGGTGATAAATCCGTCTTCTTCGGTTATCCTGGCAAACCCGATCGGTGTCTTAAAATAGGCGATTGGCATGAACAATGAAGATTTTTTGCTAATTTATGTAATTGCCTGCGTTCAAAACAATCATAAAATAAAATGAACGGAAGGGGGTCATCCCTTGGTGGCCCGGGGTTTTGATTGCATGTGATTACGGCTCATGCCGGTCCGCATGGTGACCGCGTGGGGAGGGCACCCACAAGGGGGGCGCCTACGAAATTCAACGCAATCAACTATCTTTGCCCCCATGCAGCTGTTCAACCAAACCTGGTTCCTGTTAAAAAAAGAAATACTGCTGGAGTGGCGGTCGAAATACGCTTTTAACGGCGTACTGCTCTATGTGGTATCCACGGTTTTCATCTGCTATATTTCATTTAATTTAAATGGTGGATTTACCGGTACCAAAAACTATCCTATCGTTTGGAACGTATTGTTTTGGATCATCATGCTGTTTGCAGCCGTGAATGCCATTGCCAAAAGCTTTTTACAAGAGAGCAAGGGTCGGCTGCTATATTATTATTCTATCGCAAGCCCGCAGGCCATTATCTTGTCAAAAACCATTTACAATAGCCTTTTAATGTCGCTGCTTAGCATCCTGGCCCTGATCGTTTACCTCGTTTTTTTTACCAACACCATTGGCGACCCGCTTTTTTACTTTTTTGCGGTTATCCTCGGCAGCATCAGTTTTTCCACGGTCTTCACCATGATATCGGCTATCGCTTCCAAAGCCGGCAACAACGGTACGTTGATGGCCATCCTCAGCTTCCCGGTAGTGATCCCGGTGATCCTGCTGCTTATTCGTCTCAGCAAAAACGCCATGGATGGCCTCGCACGCAGTGCCAACTATGGCAGCATGGGCGTGCTTTTGGCTATAAATTTCATTGTCGTTGCCACAGCGCTGATGCTATTCCCTTTCCTCTGGCGTGATTAGTTTTAGTAAGTTGTAAAGGTTGTAACAAGTTGTAGTGAGTTGTAACAAGTTGTAATGAGTTGTAGCAGGCGATCATCTTTGGCAGTCAACCCTTACAACCCTTACAACTAATTCTTAACTAATTTTATTTTTATTTGGATTAAGTCTAAATAAAAAATACTTTTGCCCGCAAGCAAACAAAACCATGCGGAAAAAATCTACAATCCTGATCTTTTTATTTTCGATAACTGTCTTTACCATTATCTCGTCAGTTACTTCCTGCAAAAAAATATTTCCAGACATGATCAACCCCGAAAACGGGCTGTGCGGGCCGATTGATCTTTCAAGCGCCCAAACCATTTTATTTTCTAAGGGGAACGACCAGTTTTTTGCCAACCGCTCATCGGCTGACGGGTTGGGGCCCTATTTTGTGGCTACGGGCTGCGGCAGCTGTCATTCCAGCGATAACCGGGGCCATCCTTTTACGATTTTAACCCGGTTTGGGCAGACGGACAGTACCGGCAATAAATTTTTGGCAGAAGGCGGGCCGCAGCTCGGCACGTTTTGTTTGCCGGGTTACACGCCTGAGCAAGTCCCGGCGGGGACGACCAGCTCGAAATTTATAGCACCGATCACTGCCGGCGTTGGCTTCCTTGAAGCGGTACCCGATACTGAAATTATTCACATGGCCCAGGCCAACGAAAATAACCCCGATGGCGTTCGGGGGCATCCAAACTACAACACCGTTCCATCGTACGTAACCCAATTGCCGGGATCGGTTCAACGTGCCGACGGGAAATATATCTGTCGTTTTGGCCGTAAGGCTTCCACCTATAACCTTTTTCAGCAGGTGGCGCTTGCGTATAACCACGATATGGGTATAACATCGACTTATCAGCCAGTTAACCCTTATAATTATCTCGATCAAACTATCCCGCCGATAACATCGACGCCTGAAGTGGATAACAATACTTTCTACTCGGTTGTCTTTTATGTTACCTGCCTGCAAACGCCAATACAACGCAACCCGGACGATCCAACGGTGCAGGCGGGTTTAAAGAAATTCATCAGCATTGGCTGCGAAACTTGTCACAAACAAACATTAACGACAGGTTACTCGGCGATAGCCGCCTTGTCCTATCAAACCTTTAGCCCGTTCACTGATCTGCTGGTACATGATATGGGCCCAGGGCTCGACGATGGTTATACCGAGGGAGATGCCAAAACTTCCGAGTGGCGCACAACGCCGCTATGGGGATTGGGCCTTGCGCCCGGTGTGCAGGGTGGCAGCGTTTACCTCATGCATGATGGCAGGGCGCATAGCATTCAACAGGCCATTGCGCTGCATGGAGGCGAGGCGGCGACAAGCTCGGCCAGGTTCAGCCAGTTGTCGGCGCAGGACCAGGCAACTGTAATCACATTCCTTAAATCGCTTTAATTTTTATGGAAAGAAAGGAGTTTATCAAAAGCTGCGGGTTTGCCTGCCTGGGCGGACTGTTTTTTTCGTCGGTGCTGGAAGGATGTGCCACCGGCAGGGTGATAGCAGGCACTATCGAAAACGCTGATTTGGTTGTGCCCGAAAGCGCCTTTGGTGAAGAACATAATGCCAAAACCTATATCGTGGTGCAGCATGACACATTAAAATACCCGGTTTGCGTGTACCGCACTTCTTCAACTGAATACACCGCACTGCTGATGCGCTGCACCCACCAGGGCGCCGAACTGCAGGTTTTTGGCGACCGGCTGGAATGCCCGGCACATGGCAGCCAGTTCGACAATACCGGGCGGGTAAAGAACGGCCCTGCCGATACCAACTTACGCACTTTCCCTGTAACCGTTCAAAATAACACCATTCACATTTCGTTAAAATGAAAATTTCCTTACTTATAACTGCAATCGCTGTTTTGTTTTTTTATGCTGATCCTGCTTTTTCGCAAATTGACAGCAGTTTACTTAAATCAACACATCCGGATACGTCAAAACACAACCTGGCCATGGATGCCATTTATAACCGACCATTTTTAAAAGCCGGTAAGCTGCCGGTATCAATAGGCGGATATATTGAGGCCGATTGGCAATACACCAACACGTCAGGGATATCGATAGGCAATCAATTCCAGTTCAGGCGGTTCAGTCTTTTTGCCGCGTCGTCCATCGCGAAGCATATAAAATTTTTGTCGGAAATTGAGTATGAGGATGACCCGACGGGCGATGCAGACGGCGCAACCGGCCCTGAATTTGGCATTGAATATGCCGCCCTGGATTTTGAGTTTGACCCTTTACTGAATTTGCGCGGGGGCTTAGTATTGAACCCCATTGGCGCATTTAACCAAAATCACGACGGTCCTAAGTATGAGTTTACCGACCGGCCGATCGCCATGAGCCAGCTATTGCCCGATACCTGGAATAACCCCGGTTTTGGACTTTATGGAAAAAAATACAGCGGACATTGGATGTACGGCTACGAGTTTTATGTAACAGGCGGATTCAATGATTCCATAGTGGACAACACCCTTGGAAAAACCTATTTACCGGCAGCCAAAAGCAGCATTAGCCGCTTTACCAGCAGCGCCAGCGGGGAGCCTTTATATACAGGTAAACTTTCATTTGGGAATGACCGGATAGGGGCGCTGGGCCTTTCCTACATGGGTGGAGTTTATAATACATGGCGGATTGAAGGCGCACAGGTTGATGATAAACGAAGCGTAAATGTTTTTGATGTGGATTTTAATACTACCATCCCACACCTGAATACCACAATCACGACCGAATGGGCCTGGATTTTTGTGGATCTCCCGGCCGATTATACACCTGAATACGCGCATAAGCAATACGGCGGTTATGTAGATGTGGTTCAACCTGTTTTTAAGGGGCGGATATTGGATTGGGACCACGCGACGATTAATATAGCTGTAAGAGGTGAATATGTCGACTGGAACGACGGCAACTTTGCTGCAACCGGCCAGCGAATGTATAACGATGTTTGGAGTATCATGCCTGCTATCAGTTTCAGGCCGACGCAGCAAACGGTTTTGCGCCTGAATTACCGGATACAAAATGAGCGCGACATAGTGGGCAACACTATTGGAGCGTCTATCGGACCAACAAGAGGGTTAAGTTTCGGGATATCGACTTATTTTTAGGAATCCAGTCCTTTCGACTAAAAAAAATTAAACCACAGGAGACCGCTAAGACCTGCTTGCCGGCAGGCAGGAGGCGCGAAGAGCACAGTGAAAAAAATGGCAAACTATTAAGGCCTTGGGCCTCAGTGTCTTTGTGGTAAAATTTTAAGTCGTTTAGTTGTATGGAAGATTATTTTAACCACGAAGTTCGCAAAGGGCACAAAGATTTCGCAAGGCAGTCTACGTCTATTGTGTCCTTAGCGCACTTAGTGGTAAAATTTTAAGTCGTTTAGTTGTATGGAAGATTATTTTAACCACGAAGTTCACAAAGGTTTCACAAAGTAATCTACGTTTATTGTGTCCTTAGCGCACTTAGTGGTAAAAAAAACGAGCATATAAGGTCATGAAGAGTTCAAAAAGGCCACAAAGATAAGTCTTTGCGAACTTTGCGGTTTTCACTTTGTGGTCTTTGCGGTAAAAACCGTCGATCATGCATTAAAACCTATTTGCTATGCTATTATATTCCATAACCTTGTTTAAAATAATTTGAATACGTCTGCCTTGAAACCTGCATTTTTTAACTTTTTTTAACCAAATTCAATTTTATATTTTCACGATTTATTCATTTTTTATGCGTTTTTTCGCGTACAGAAAATAAATCGTAATTTTATCCGATGCGTCTCCCCTGGTTCATCTTATTTTGTCTTTTGTGCCCTTTTGCGGCGCTCGCTCAGTACGGCAGCATTACCGGCGTTGTTATCAGCGCCGAATCAAAAAAACCCATAGCCGGCGCAAGCGTTTTTTTAAGTAACTCGTCTGTTGGCACAGCTACAAGAGACAACGGCGCGTTTACCCTTGCCAGTGTAAGGCCCGGCCAGTACACGCTTGTAGTCAGTATTTTAGGGTTCCAGGATTACGATAAAACCGTATTGGTTGGCCCAGAGCCCATGAAAATTGATGTGGAAATGACGCCAAAGCCGCTTGAGCTTCGCGAAGTTGTGGTCTCTTCGCCGGCGGATTGGAAAAAAAATTATGAAGAGTTCAGAAAGAATTTCATCGGCGTAGATGAGAATGCCAAGTATTGCGAAGTGCAAAATTCGCATATCCTGAATTTAACCTATAATCAAACCAAGCAAGTATTACACGCCGATGCCGACCAGTTTTTGGTGGTGGAAAACAAAGCACTGGGTTACAGGATTAAATTTTTAGTAAGAGATTTTAACGTTGACCATATCAATAACATTGTCAGCAGTGATGGCGACCGGGTTTTTGAAGAATTGCCCGGCAACGATGCGCAAAAAAAGAAATGGCATGATGCCCGTGAAGCGGTTTACTACGGATCATCGATGCATTTTTTTCGCTCTATTATCTCGCAAAGTTTGATAAAGGAAGGTTTTGAAGTTTACGACTTAAAGCGATATGCCAACCCGAACAGGCTTAAGGAGGAAGAAATAAAACGGGGAATTAAAATTGCACAGCAGATGCAAAGGCGCGACTCGTTTAATTACTATGTCGATATGGAAAACAATGTCCCTAAATGGGTGCACGAAAGTTTAGTTAAGCCAGCTTTAACGGAGTCGGACTTTGCAAGCCACTATAATAACAACGGTTTATTTGTGCTCCATTTTGATGACTATTTATATGTTGTTTACACCAAAAAACGCGACGAAACCGATTATAAAGATATTTACCGCCCGCTTGATATGCCCAACTACGAGATCAGTGTAATAACGCCGATAGGCGGTTTTCCGATATTTGATATGAACGGCATAGTCGTCGGTAACGGCGGGCTCACGGAAGGTACCTGGGCAAAGTCAAGGTTATCGGATTTGCTGCCGGTTGATTATGTGCCTGACCTGAAATAGATTGTTCGGTCATTGGGCATTCGTTCAATACTGTTTACTTGCAGGGAGGGATAGATACCCGCAACGATCTATCTTCAAAAACCAGTTAAAAAAACTACTTTTACACCCGAAAAATGTTATGAAACTGATCTATCAAACCTGGTGGAAAGTATTGGCGGTACTCATTGTACTTTACACCCTAATCGCAGGCTTTTTGTTCGATGTACCCCGCTTGTTCATCCTGCACGAGACCATCCGCAATGTTTATTTTCATGTGCCGATGTGGATCGCCATGTTCACCGTTTTTACCATATCGGTTATTTACAGCATCAGGTATTTAAACACCGGTAAGGAAGAATATGACCTTATCGCGGTTGAATGTGTAAACACAGGAACATTTTTTTATGTGCTGGGCTTGTTTACCGGTATGATGTGGGCAAAATTTACCTGGGGCGCGTTTTGGAGCAACGATCCTAAGCAAAACAGCGCCGCAATTGCTTTTCTGCTGTATTGCGCCTATGCGGTTCTACGAAACTCCATTGATGAAGAGCAGAAACGTGCAAAAATTTCTGCGATCTACAATATTTTTGCTTTCCCGATAATGGTAGTACTCATCATGATATTACCCCGCATGACCGACTCCCTGCATCCCGGCAACGGCGGTAATCCTGCCTTTGGGAAGCTTGATATGGATAACCATATGCGCGTTGTCCTTTATCCGGCTTTTATTGCCTGGGCAGCCATTGCAGTTTGGATCGCCTCGCTTCGTTACCGCATCCGTTTAATTGAGTACAGAAAGAACGAAATAAATTAACATGAAGAAAATATTGCTTTCAGCACTTTTGCTGGCGAGTTTTATTACTGCGTTCGCGCAGCAAAATGCTCCGGTTGAGATGGCCGACGAGATGAGAAGCTCGGGTAAAATATATGTGGTAATCGCAACAATTACTATAATTTTTATCGGTTTGGCCATTTATTTGTTCTCAATTGACAGGCGATTAAAAAAAATCGAAAAGGACAAGTAGTTCAAAAAACAGGTTTAAATCGTTTAAACATACATTTCAATGTCAGAATGTGGATAGGGTGTTTATAGGTGGATAATAAATTTGCGAATTTGATAAAAAATGTGCCAAATTTGCCTCGTTTTTTAACAATTTAATAATTATTAAATAAAATTTATGGCTACTTTAAGTACGGTTGCTGATCAGGAAACACATTTTTTCAGGGACGTTTGCGAAAATTTTGATTATGCAGCCCAGTTTACCCATCACGATGCTGGCCTGCTCGACCAGATAAAATCATGCAATAGTGTTTACCGGTTCCGGTTCCCTATACGCAGGGGAAATGGTTTTGAAGTGATAGACGCGTGGCGTGTAGAGCATTCGCAGCACCAATCGCCAACAAAAGGCGGTATCCGTTACAGTGAGATGGTTAACGAAGATGAGGTAATGGCGCTGGCAGCATTAATGACCTACAAATGCGCAATTGTAAATGTCCCCTTTGGCGGCGCCAAGGGCGGCATAAAGATCAACCCAAAGAATTATAACGTTCAGGAGTTGGAGAACATCACCCGCCGCTACACCGTGGAGTTGATCAAGAAGAACTTTATTGGCCCAAGTATCGACGTTCCGGCCCCGGATTATGGGTCAGGCGAACGCGAGATGAGCTGGATAGCCGATACTTATGCCACCATGAATCCCGGTCAGCTGGACGCCATGGGCTGCGTTACCGGCAAGCCGATTGCATGCCAGGGAATAGCCGGCCGTAAGGAAGCAACCGGCCGGGGAGTGGCTTTAGCCATCCGCGAATGTGTTAGCGTGGCAGAGGACATGCATAAGGTTGGCTTAATGCCCGGGATTTCCGGAAAGAAAGTGATTGTACAGGGATTGGGGAACGTAGGGTACCATTCTGCAAAATTTTTGGCAGAGTTTGGCGCGCTGATCGTTGGCCTTTGCGAGTTTGAGGGCGCTATTTACAACGCCGACGGGCTGGATATCGACGCGGTTTTTCAGCACCGAAAACTAACCGGCTCTATTATGGGTTACCCTGGCGCAAAAAAAGAATTCAAAAATTCAAAGGAAGGGCTTGAGCAGGAATGCGATATACTGGTTCCTGCGGCTTTGGAGAACCAGATCACCATTGCCAACATCTCGAATATTAAAGCAAAGATCATAGCCGAAGGGGCAAACGGGCCTACCTCACCTGAAGCCGAGGCCATTTTTTACAAAAACGGCGGCCTTATTATACCCGACATGTATTGCAATGCCGGCGGTGTTACCGTATCATATTTCGAATGGCTGAAAAACCTGTCGCACGTGGCGTTCGGCCGTATGAACAGGCGTTTTGAGGAAAACATGAACCTTAACCTGGTAAATATGGTTGAAGGCCTCACCGGCGTGGCGTTAACGCCGATGCAGCGCTCAACCATTATAAAAGGGGCGTCGGAGCTTGAGCTGGTTAATTCGGGCCTCGAGGATACCATGATCCGGTCATACCATGAGATCAGGGAAACCTATAGAAACAATGATAAGATAGATACCTTGCGTACCGCAGCATTTGTGGGGGCAATCAACAAAATAGCAGTGTCCTATCAGAATTTGGGTGTTTGGCCGTAAATAAATAATCAAGAGCTAACAGAGAAGGCAGAAACCGGTCAGTTTAAGTCTGATAAAGATTCAAACTGTCCGGTTTCTGCCTTTTTTTAATTTATTTAAATACGGTCCTATAAGTATTTTCCTGGCTCTTGATTCTTGGTTCTTGGTTCTTGATTCTTGATTCTTGGTTCTTTCATAAAAAAGGCGCCTTGCTTACGCCCGGCGCCTGCCCTAACTAACAACCGATAATGAACGAATTAACCAAACAATGATATGTAATGCCGGTCCCCGGCATGTTTTTCACGGTATTTCTAATCAATCTTCTTAAAAAACGATCCTATCACAGCTGAAGTTTCGCATAAAATTAGCGTGGGTTGCGGTGAACGGCAATAATCCATTTGGATAGTTTTTTTATGAATAATTTCTGTTCAATTTTACTCATTGGCGTTCAAGCACTTGTCAGCAAATATTTTTATATTGAGCGGGGGAATGTATCATACAAAAAGTAAGATGTACCGGATAAAATTGTGTATAAACATACTTTTGAGTGTTATACCATTTGCCCTTTGTGCCCAAAATAAAGCGGACGAACTTTTAAAGAAGTGCCCTGTAAATACCATTAATTACGAACAGGGACTATTAAATAATGAGGTAACTTCGGTTATAACGGATTCGCTTGGATTTACCTGGGTGAGCACCATTATAGGTTTACAACGGTACAATGGGTACACCCTTGAACGTATTAACCCGGTGATCGGGAAGGATACGATCAGGATAAAAACACCGGTTTACTTTTTTAATTTACAAAACGGGCGTTTATGGATAAGCTTCAAAAAAGGAGTTTTGGAATACGATGCGCGAACAAATGCCTTTAAAAAAATAATATCCTATAATACCACCAATGATGAGTACTATTCCATCGTTCCGGTAAAAGAAACGGCCGAAGGAATATGGTGTGTGGAGCATGACAAAGGGCTTGCGTTATACAGCCAAAACGGGCGGTTGTTAAGCATCGATCATAGCATCGCAGCAAAGGACATTGACCAATTATTCGGACGGTTTAGCTGGCTGACAGCGAGTAACAAGAACTTTATTTTTTTGCGGGATGGAAGCCACAAGAGGCTTTTGGAGTTCAACATAACCGAACGCCGGCTGGTAGCCAGCCACGATATGCCGGCAGTTATCCTTGACGTTTGCTGCGATGAAAATTCAATATACATCAATACCACTGCCGGTATTTCTCATTTCGGCATTGCCAGCTGGCGGCTTTTAAATGAATGCTCTTTTAAGGACATTATCAATGGCCCGCTATCCTCCAGCCATTCGCTACTGGTAAACAATCAAAGGCTGCTGGTTGGCGTCAACGGCTATTTACTGGAGTACGGCCCCGATTTGAAGCGAACGAAGATGTTTACGCGGGTGGACGGTTCGCCTATCCTGGTAACAGGTGACATTTACGGCATATACTATGATAAATTTGAACGGATATGGCTCGTCACAAATGACGACATTAAACGCATCCAGGACCGGGATATTCCATTTGCCTATTTAAGATATCCGGCAGGCGCAAATAATTTTGTAAGAAGCCTGTATTTTGACGAAAATAGAAAACAATTACTGGCCGGATGTTTTGGCGGGGGGCTGCAGTTATATGATAGCCTGTCAAACCCGGTATGGAAATCGCCATTGGTTACGAACGAAGTAAAAGATGTTCTTGCCATTGCGAAATTAACCAGGGATAACTACCTGGTGATTACCTGGCAAAAAGGGTGGTATTTACTCAATTTGCCGGGCAGGAAGCTTGCAGCAATAGACCTGCCTCAAGGCGTTCGCCGCGACCTGTTGCTCAGCAATACATTTGCCAACAACCTGCAGCGCATCAATGATAGCACGTTAATAGTGGCTTGCGAAACAACCGTTGTTAAATGCGTTTTTACTGGCAACAAGATAAAAACGATAACCCAGCTGATCCCCAACCTGGTTGACGGCAATACAATCAGCAGCTTTGTATATGCTGCCGATGGAACGCTTTGGGTGGGGTCGTTGAACGGCAAAATATTTATAAGGAGTAAGAACGGTTTGCTCAGGACCCTTCGTTTGCCCGAAGCCTTCCTGATCAGAAGTATGACCGAGGACGCCAAAGGAAATGTTTGGGTGGGTTCAAACAGTGGCTTATATGTGTACAATGAAAAGGCTAAGCTGGTTGCCAGTTTTTTTAAAACCACCGGCTTGCTTAACGATTGTATTTACAGCCTGATTCCTATTAAAAATGGAGCTGCCGTTTTTGCCGGTAGTAATATGGGTTTAGCATACATTGAACTAAATGGCGGTATAAAAAATTATACCAAGGAATTGGGACTGCAGGACAACGAGTTTAACACTGATGCGGTTTGCCGCACGGCCGATGGAAAATTTTATTTTGGCGGCATCAACGGTATTTCCGCTTTCTACCCGGCATCGTTAACGGAGTTGATGAACAAGCCAATGTTAAATGTTACGAGGCTTGTGGTAAACGATTCGAGCTATAATTCATCTGCCGGAATATGGAAAGGCGATACGATAGAATTGACACATGATCAAAATCACCTGCAGTTTGATTTTGCGGCGATGGGGCTGTTGAGCGCCGACAAGTATTTATACCGGTACCGCATAGCCAGTTTCGAAACTAAATGGCAAAGCACTTATCAGCCAACCGGTATCAGGTATACCCTTGCGCCGGGCAAATACCTTATGGAGGTGAGCTGCAGCAATGCACTTTCGGGGCAGGCCCTTAACAAAACTTTAACTATTATTATTCACTCGCCCTGGTGGTTAACCTGGTGGTTTTTATCTTTTGTAGCAATAGCGGCTATTGCAATTGTAATTTGGATCGTTTCGTCCTATAACAAAAGAGAATTCAAAAAAGAACTGCAGGAGTTGATGATAAAGCAAACCATCCAGACCGAAAGGGAACGCATAAGCCGTGATCTGCACGACAACCTGGGCGCCCAGGCAAACGCAATTTTTTACGGCACCGAGCAATTGAAAAATAGACACGGGCATGAACAAGGTTTGGTTGATGACCTGCATGATACCGCCGGCGATATGCTGACCGTTTTGCGCGAAACGCTGTGGGCAATGCGGATCACCCAGGTTGAAGCGGCTGAGCTTTGGCTCAGGATATTAAACTTTGCAAAAAAAATAGGCCCCTATTATTCCCGCTTAAAAATTGAAATAAACGGAACGCCGCCCAGGCTTAGCCTGAATGCCTCCATGGCGCTCAATTTGGTGCTGATCGTCCAGGAGGCGATTACCAATGCGATCCGGCACGCGGAAGCCTCGGTAATAACGATCTCCAGCTATACGGGCGAAAATTTGTGGCAGATTGAAATAACCGATGATGGAAAAGGATTCGACCCGGAATCAGCCGATAAAAAGAGGGAGAGTTACGGGATAGAAAACATGAAGGAGCGGGCAAATCAATCGGGCATCGCGTTCAGGATAAATTCGTTGCCCCGGCACGGAACAAAGGTTTTCCTGGAAATCAGCCTGTATAATACGGAATCACATCTTAATTGATAAATGGAATGATCAGGATTGGCATAGTTGACGATAAAAAAAATAACCGCATTATCCTGGCCGATAAGCTGCGCAGAAACGACCTGTTCCAAATTGTGCTTGAGGCCTCCAACGGCGAACAATTCCTGGAGAAAATGGAAAGCCAAAAATTTGACGAGCGCCCCGAGATCGTACTTATGGACCTTGAAATGCCCGTGATGGACGGCATCGTCACCATAGCTACCGGTTCGTCTCTCTATCCGTCAATCAAATATGTGGTGCTCACCATTTTTGATGATGACGACCGGATATTTAACGCAATAAAAGCGGGCGCCTGCGGCTATGTTTTAAAGGAAGAAAGCAGCGAGATCATTGCCGGCATGCTGGTCAACCTGTGGCAAAACGGCGCCGTACCTATCTCGCCCAGCATTGCCTATAAGATTTTGCAGATCATCCAGCAGGAATCGGTGACGAAATCTTCTTCGGTAGAAAAAACAAACGATAATATTTTCCAGCTCAGCGAACGCGAGAAAGAAATTTTAAGGTTCCTTTGCCAGGGACTGGAATATAAGGAAATAGCTGACCGTTTATCTATAAGCCCCAACACGGTAAAAAAGCATGTTATCCATATTTACGAAAAGCTGCATGTAAACAACAAAGCGCACGCCATGCGGATAGCTTACACCCGTAATTTGTTGTAAGTCAGTAAGAAGAGGTGTCCGTTTATGCGTAGGCTTAAGGCAGAATATCGAAAACAGACTTACGACTTTGAACTTTAGACTTAACACTAATACCCCGGATTCTGCTTCATCTTGCCTTGCGACACGCCGAGCTGCGACTGGGGAATGGGATAATACTCGTTTTTGTTTTGCGTAAAGCTTACGCCACGTAAGTCGCCCCAGCTAAATTTAGGCACGTTACTTTCATGGCTCATATAGGCGTTAATGGTTGTAGCCATAAAGCCGGAGCCTGCCGGGCCGCCGGTGAGCCCGTCCCAGCGCTGCAGGTCGAAAAAGCGATGGCCTTCCATTCCTAATTCCAGCATACGCTCAAAATATACAGCCTTGCGGGCATAGGCCAATCCGTTGGCTGTAAAACCGGTTGCGGCGTTTCCGCCGGCCGCCCCGTAAAGGCCCACTTTATAATTGGCGGCAGGTACGTTGGTAAAGCCCCCGGTAGGATCGCCCGGATCGATATAGGTATGCACCCATCCCGCCGGGTCTGCGGCACGGGTGCGCACCCGGTTTACGTAATCTTCCGCCTGCTGCAGGTTGCCGGTTTCAACAGCAATTTCAGCGCCCCTAGCAGTACGTCGGCAAAGCGGATGGCATTGTAGCTGTTACTGGTAGACTGGTTGGCTGCCCAGCCGTCGAAAGCCTCGGTGGTGGCGTCTTTTTGCGCCTGGTAATAGGAAGTTTTTATTGACACATATGGCCCCTGGCCATGCTGGTCGCTTATCCAGACGCCGCCCGGCATAATGCCCCAATCCAGGTAAGGGATACCGCGGCGGCCAACGCTCCAGTCCAGGCGCGCATCAATGGTTTCGGTGCTTGGCGTAAAAGCATCCGACGAAGCCAGGCCCTCGTCATTCTTCAGGTCTGAATTGTTGTAGGTATCCAGCAGCGGCAACCCGGTGGTCGGGTCAGTTCTGAAGGCGTTTACGAAACTGAACGATGGCTGAAAAAAACCACAGCAGGACGCCGGGGATGACGACGCCGGGAAATTCAGCATGTCACCGGGATTGCCGTCATACCCGTTGGAGCCGTCGTGCACGTACGACTCAACGACAAACACGCCTTCAGGCCCATTTTTGGTGGATGCGTTAAAGTTATCGGCATAATGCACCAGGTTATATTTTGCCCCGCTTGAAGTTTGGCCGTTATTGATCAGGTCGGTTACCAGCGGCTGGGCCTGGCTGTATTTATGGTCAAATAACAGCGTTTTTACCAGGAAAGCTTGTGCTGCGTATTTATTGGCCCGTCCGGGGGCCGCCTGTGTAGCCGGTAAACCGTCTATGCCGGCGGTAAAGTCGGCCTCTATCTTGTCCCAAATTGGTCCGGGATTACTCACCTGGCTGTAGCCGTTGTTGTAAGGGGCAGTTTCATCTATATAAGGCGCGTTGTGCCATAGCTTGGCCAGCTCCAGTTCAAAAAAACCGCGCAGAAACCGGGCTTCAGCCTTAATTTCGGCAGCGTCCGATGCGCTCAGGGAACCGTCTTTTATAAGCGGCAGCTCGTTGATCACCGCATTGGCATGGTGCAGGCCATACATAACGGCGTTCCACTTTCCGGTAAGGTAATCATTCGCCGGCACGTAGTCATAGGCTTCAAAATTAAACAGGTCGTTTTGGTCGCTGGAGTTGGAGCCCTTATGAGCATCGCCGCCGGCGACACTGCCATATATCCAGTTATCAGGCCCATCACCCCAGGGTGAGCCGGGTTCGCCGGCGTATACGCCCCTAAGTGCCGCATAAGTGCGGGCCAGCAAGTCGAGCGCGCCGGTTTGGGTAGCGGGTACTGAACTGTTTAATGAATCGGCTGAAGGACCTTTATTATGCTGGCTGGGGCCTTTTTTGCAGGACGTGCCAGCCAATGCAACCATTGTCAGGAGTGCAAAGGTGACTATCTGTTTCATAATCCAGGTGAATAAGTGGCTGCAATTTAAGTATTATGCAGCTAATTATCAAATCATTACGCATAAAAGTGCGGAAGCCCGGAAATTTAAAAGTCACAAAGAAGAAGCGCGGAAAGAATATAATATGCGGTGCTCTTTACTTCGGACTTTCGGACTTTCCTGACTTCTGACCACTCTGCTTCCGCAATGCGCGGAGAAATTATTTTGCCGCAGATTTTTGTCTCATGCTTCACTTCATTACATTTGGCGATTAAAATGAATTAAATGACCAAAGTGTATGTCGGCGGCTTTAAGCACAGTCTGGATGAAATAGAATTGGCGAAACTGTTTATGCCATTTGGACAGGTTAGCACCATAAAGATGGTTCGTGATAAAAAAACGCGAATATCCAAAGGCTGTGCCTTTATCGAAATGGTTGACCAGGCCGCCGCTGAAGCGGCAACTGAAAGTTTGAAGGCAGGCAAATCGGCAATCGTCAGCTAAAGGTCTCGATCCCTGAAGTAGCGGCCGATAAACCGGCCGGTGTGCAAGGCATGTCTTCTATCGATTCTCCAGCGGTTAAATACGTGAAAATTGGAAGGCCCGGCGACCCTGTAAAAAGTAAAAGGCCCCGCAGGACGTTTTAAAGAATTTCGGATTTTTCGCTTCGCTCAAGAGGCAGTTTCGGATGTTCGATTTCGGATTTGATATTTGTTTTTCCGTCCCCGTAGGGTCTCTCGATCCGCGTTGCGAGACGGAGACGACAGTGCGGAAAAAAATAAATCCGAAATAGAACATCCGACATCCGAAATCAAGAACGATTCTAAATAACATTAATCGCTTGCAATAAAAATTATTAGCTTTGCGTTTCGTATTTTTGCAAGCCGTAAGAATAAGGTACGACACTTCGATGAAAAAGAGTTCGATTTTTGGTTTGATTGTTATAGGGATTGCGATTGCTGTGATCGTGGTGATCTATGCGGGGGCGAGTACTTACGGTTCGTTCACCGACGCCCGTAAAACCGAAAGCGTTCTGCGCGTAGTGGGACACCTGGACAAGCAAAAGGAGCTTTATTATGATGCCGCCAAAGATGCCAATTACTTTTCTTTTTATGTGAAAGACAGTAAAGGCGAAGAGTGCAAAGTAGTCTTCATGGGTACAGAGCCGCAGGACTTTCAAAAATCGGAACAGATCGTCCTGACCGGGCAAATGGTTGGCAGCGAATTTCATGCATCCGAGATCCTGATGAAATGCCCTTCGAAATACACCAAAGACAAATTAGACGTTACAGACGTCAGGGCTAAATCAGCCAGCATATAAGCATCAATTTAATGAACAAAGCTTTCCAGGGCGAACACCTTTTACCCGGCCACCTTGGCCAGTTTTTTGTGATCCTTTCATTCGGCGGCGCGCTCTTATCAACCCTGAGCTACTACTTCGCTACAACAAACAAAGATGCCCTGGACAGCTCATGGCAGCGCATGGGGCGCTGGGGATTTTATATCAACTCCCTTTCTATAATAGGCGTTTGCGCCAGCTTGTTTTATATTGTTTACAACCATTATTTCGAATACCACTACGCCTGGTCCTATACGTCTAAAGAGCTGCCGGTATATTACCTGGTATCGGGTTTCTGGAACGGGCAGGAGGGCGGCTTTTTGCTGTGGACCTTTTGGCAGGCTGTTTTGGGTAATATTTTGATCTGGAAGGCAAAGTCGTGGGAAAAGCCGGTGATGACTGTAGTTGCCTTTTCGCAGCTCTGGCTGGCCTCGATGTTATTGGGGATCGAGATTTTTGGAGCCAAAATCGGCAGTTCTCCATTTTTGTTACTAAGAAAAGCAATTGAGGCGCCGATTTTCTCGCAGCCTAACTACCTATCGTTTATTAAAGACGGCCAGGGGATGAACCCGCTGCTGCAAAACTACTGGATGGTGATCCACCCGCCAACGCTGTTTCTGGGGCTTGCTTCGGTTGTAGTGCCTTTTGCGTATGCGTTCGCCGGTTTATGGCGAAAAAGATATAAGGAATGGATAACACCTGCCATTCCGTACGCCTTGTTTGCGTGTATGATATTGGGCACCGGTGTGGTGATGGGGTCGCTTTGGGCATATGAGTCCTTAAATTTTGGCGGCTTCTGGGCCTGGGACCCGGTGGAAAATGCTTCTATCTTTCCGTGGCTGATATTAGTCGGCGGCCTGCATGTACTTATCGTTTATAAAAACTCCGGGCATAGTTACTTCACGGCTGTTTTCCTGGTTTTGGCGAGTTTTATCATGGTGCTTTACCAGTCATTCCTGGCGCGAAGCGGCATACTTGGCGAAACTTCGGTGCATTCCTTTGTGGATAATGGCCTATTTTGGCACCTGGTGGCGTTTATCCTGGTATTTTTGGGTTTAGCTATATACCTGGTCGTTACGCGCTATAAGGAAATGCCCATCAGCAAAAAAGATGAGGAAACTTATTCGCGCGAGTTCTGGATGTTTGTTGGCGCGATATTCCTGGGCCTGTCATGTTTTCATTTAGTACTGGTGACCTCCATCCCGGTTTGGAACAGGATATTCGGAACCAAAGTAGCGCCACCAACAGACCTGGTTTCACATTACAACATTATACAGGCATCGTTCGCTATGGTCATCACGGTACTGACAGGCTTTAGTCAATTCCTGAAATATAAAAAGACTGACACGACCAAATTCTTTATTTCGACATTGGTTTACCTGGCAGTTGCGCTGTTGATCACGGTGCCGGTGGTTTATTTCAGCGGGCTTTATAAACTGCATTTTGTTTTCCAGCTGGTTATGCTGGGCTGTGTATATACATTGCTCGTCAATGGAAAAATACTGATCGATGCGCTTAAAGGGAAGTTTAAGCTGGCGGGATCAGCCGTTGCGCACGTTGGTTTTGGATTGATGCTGGCCGGCGCTATTATTGCGGCAGGCACGCGTGGCCTTGTATCCGTTAATGAAAGCGGCACCGTCGCGATAGCTGGTTTTGATAAATCGGCCCAGGGCAACAAGATATCCGGCGATTCGCACGAGAATATGATGATCTACAAAAACGAGCCGGTTAAGATGGGGCCTTACGTAGTTACCTATGCAGGCGATTCGACATCGTTGCCTGATCATTTTTATAAGATCGATTACCGGCGTTATGATGACAAGGGCAAGATGATTGAAAGCTTTGAGCTGAAACCGAAAGTGCAGCTGAGTGACAAAATGGGTATGACGTCTTCGCCCGATACCAAACATTACCTTACGCACGACCTTTATACGCACATTACAGCCCTGCCACAGCCAAAAGAACCTGCCTCCGCTGATGGACAAGCAGCAGCGGCTCATGGCGACGAAAATGATGATAAAAACTACGATCCGCCTATTTCGCATGAGATCGCCATCGGCGACACTATCCGGTTTAGGGAAGGCTATATGGTTTTGCGTGCGCTTAAAAAGGAAACCGCCATTCAAAACATCCCTATTACAGATAGCGACGTGGCCATAGGCGCAAAAATCGACATCGTTTCGAATAATAAAAACTACAGCGCCGAGCCGGTTTACATGATACGGGGTAAAAACGTTTTTGATTTTTCGCGCACCGTTGACGAAGCGGGCCTGAAATTAAGATTGACAAAGATCATCCCCGAAAAGAACAAAGTGGAGATTACCGTTTACCAGCAGCCCGAGAACAAAAAGCCGTGGGTAGTGATGCGCGCGCTTGATTTTCCGTTTATCAATTTACTTTGGTCGGGCACTCTGATTATGATCTTAGGGTTTTTGCTATCGATTTTCCGCAGAAATAAAGAGATAAAACCGGTATAGTTACTTTCTTATTTATTTAACTTTGAGCCAACTACAGGATTATTCTTCTATATAACCAAAGTTTTTTTTACCACGGAGCGCACAAAGGAAAAACACGGAGAACACAAAGCCTTAATAGTTTGTAATTTTTTTCTCTGTGCCTTCTCAGCGTCCACCAATTTGGCGGATATATTTTTTGCCAGTTATTTTGACCGAGACATAAGGTGCTTATTTCAGACTATCAACTATAAACTTTATCAGCTATTTCATATCCCTTAAAACAAAAAGTACCTTCCTTGTTGTATATTTGGGAAACCAATAAGTAGTCCCTTATTTTTCCTGTTAAATATGAAAAAGCTGCTCCTCATATTCTTTACCCTGTTTATTTCGTCGGCGTTTGCTGCTGACGAGCCAAAAACATTACCCATCGGTTCTGCCGCGCCGGATTTTAGCCTGCCGGGTGTAGATGGCAAAACGTATACGCTGGAATCCTTTAAAAATGCAAAGGTGCTGGTGATTATTTTTATGTGTAACCATTGCCCCACATCGCAGGCCTACGAAGGCCGGGTTAAAAAATTGACCATTGATTACGCATCAAAAGGGGTAAGCGTGGTGGCCATCAACCCCAATAATCCATCCTCGCTAAGGCTTGATGAGTTGGGTTATAGCGATGTTGGCGATTCCTTTGATGAGATGAAGATCAGGGCCAAAGACAAGAGCTTTAATTTTCCTTATTTATACGACGGCGCCACAGAGGTTACGTCCCGCAAGTTCGGTCCGGTTTGCACGCCGCATGTTTTCATCTTCGACAAGGACAGGAAGTTGCGCTACGAAGGCAGGGTGGATGATACCGAAAACCCGGCCAAAACACCGCATAGCCTTGACGCCCGCAACGCCATCGATGCTATTTTGGATGGTAAGCCGGTGCTGGTTACCGATACCAAAGTATTCGGCTGCTCGATAAAATGGGCCGAAAAGAGTGTTTGGATAGAAAAGGCTAAGGTACAATGGGCAAAGGAACCTGTAAACCTGGATAGCATTGATGATAAAGGAATAAAGGAGTTACTAAAAAACACTTCGGATAAATTGAGGCTGATAAACGTGTGGGCAACCTGGTGCGGGCCATGTGTGGAGGAGTTCCCGGAATTTGTGACCATGAACCACATGTACCGCGACCGTGGTTTTGAATTTGTAAGCATCAGCGCGGACGACCCGTCGAGGAAAGGCCAGGCGCTCAAGTTTTTGCAGCGTGAAGAGGCGTCGGGTCCAAATTATATTTTTACGACCGATGACAAATATAAACTGATTGAAGCAGTGGACCCGAAATGGGAGGGAGCGTTGCCCTACACTATCCTGGTGGAGCCCGGTGGAAAAGTGGTGTACGCTCACCAGGGCATAATCGATCCGGAAGAATTGAAGAAGATTATTTTTAATGACCCGCAGATTGGCAGGGTTTATAAAGAGTAATTATGAATGCGATAAACGAAATTGCTGCAAGGTTATCGTCGCTTTGTGAAAAGCAGGAGTTTTTGCAGGCTTATGAGGAACTGTTCTCGGAGCATGCGGAGAGTATCGATCCCATGAACAAAAATGTGCCGATTTCCGGTCTTGCTGCTTTAATGGAACGGGAACGGCAGTTTTTGGAAAACACGGAGATCCACGATGTGAAAGTGGCTGGCCCATCCTTTGCGGGGAACTATTTTAGTGTTACCATGTCTTTGGATTTTACCCCAAAAGGACAGGAACGCCGGAAAGTGGAGGAGTTGTGTGTTTATAAAGTGGAGTACGGGAAGATTGTGAGCCAGCAGTTCTTTGTTTGATTTCATCGATTATGTTTTTGGGGCCCCGATAGCTATCGGGAACACCGATTGTTTTTTGATTACACCGATTAGAAATGCTAAATAAACTTATGATTAGAAAACTACTCCTTTCGGCATTGTCCACTATCGCTGCTTGGGGGTCTTTGTATGCCCAGGATGTGCCCGGTGCGGTGATATTTCATATTTATTCAAGTCACACCTCATTTCCGGACAGCGGCCGGATGCATGGGCATTTGTACGACAGTGTTTTATACACTACAGCTGAGCATTATAATGATAGTACTGTGCTGATCATCGCGCCAAAAAATCTGGACGCAAAGAAAAAGGTGGATATGGTTTTTTGGTTCCATGGCTGGCGTAACAACGTTGACACTGCCGCTGCTTTTTACGAGCTTACCAAACAATTTATTGAATCGAAACGGAATGCGGTTTTGGTACTGGCAGAGGCGGCGAGAAATTCACCCGACAGCTATGGCGGAAAGCTGGAGCGACCCGGAGATTTTAAAGCATTGGTAGCTGATGTGATGAAAGGTTTAACAGATAAAGGGCTGGTTTCAAAAGGCTGTCAACCGGGTCATATTTTGCTAGGCGGTCACAGCGGCGCATACGAAGTGATGGCCATGATCATCAAAAACGGAGGCATGCCTATTGATGAAGCCATGCTTTTTGATTCGCTTTATGGCAAAACCGAAATATTTATGGATTGGATAAAGGCGGATAAAAGTCATCGTTTTATCCACTTGTATACCGATCATGGTGGTACTTTGGAAGAAAGCAAGCATATGAACCAGTTACTCGATAGCGCCGGTATTAAATATTTTATGGTGGAGGAGAAAGACCTGAAGCCTGAAATGTACGACAGCTATCCGTTGATCTACGTCCATACCCTTAAACAGCATAATGATATCGTAAACCAGGATAATTTCAGGTTAATGCTGGAAAATACACCGTTTTTGAAACCATTGATGTAAAGTAACTCCGCTGTAGACGCAATACGTATATGTTTAGGGACTGACAATTCCAATATAGCAAATTGCATATAGCTGGTAATGTGGTGGTTATGATAACTCCCCTCTTGAGAGGGGGAGCGACGGAATTGTGTTGTGGCGGGGGTGTGTTAACCGACATGCTCGCTAACACACCCCTCCACCCCTCTCAATAGGGGAATCGCACGGCCCGCCGCTTTCGGTAACCCTTTTCACATTTTTTCAATCGCTAAACACATACCGCAATATTTTGCGTCCCGGAGAGAAATATCAGAATTTTACCCTCGCCGCAATTGTTGGATAAACCTCAAATAAGTTTTGAGGAATGATCACATGATAATACATGATAAATTTTGAGCCGAGCGACAAACCGCCTTTTACTTTAAACCAAACCTGTGGTTCGCCAAAAAAGGAAACTGTTTTTCCCTTTAAATTTTGCGTGGCGGCATCGCCCTGGTTGCGGTTTAAGGTATACAGTTCAAAGTCTCCGGCAAATTCCACTTTATAGTTCCAGAACCCCTTGCCCCAGTAGAAGGATAGCATTATATCGTTGCTGGGCTTTTTGAGCAAGTTGTAATTATAAAATATTTCGGCGTTAAAGTATGCGCCTTTCCATTGAAAGGGATAGCTTGGACCGATGGAAAAACAGTTATTGATATAAAAGCTGTATTGCGCCGGATCAGTGACGCCCAGGCCGCCACTGTATTGAACGGCCGCAAATATTTTGGGTCGCCACATGCGAAATGTTTGCGAAACCTGTATAAAGGATTTGCCGATGTTGTCCTGGTCACCCTCCAGGTCGTCTTCTATTTTCATAAAAAACGAGCCCGGTTTAACGAAAGATGAAGTGGAATCCATCGCCTTAAAATATTCAAAATAAAGCGTCGGGAAATTTTGTGAATAATGCAGCGGGTCGATGCTGTGCCTGAAATCGTAATGCAATTGCAGGTTTTGCGCAAATAATCGGCCGGAGAGACTTAGAATGATCAATAAGACAAGATATTTCATTATTATCGCTTAAAAATTAAAAACCAGGTTAATGCTCCCTTTCGGGCGCTGATACAAAGGTCAGGGAAGGCTTATTTGGCGGGCGGAATTGCAGCGTAAACCTGGCGTAAAACTGATTTTCGAGATGTGTGATTAAATGTCATTTATTTAAGGAAATCCGGAGATTTTGCCCCCTCTAAATCTCCCCCGGTAGGGGAGACTTTAGCTTCAATCGCTTTAATTTTTTAAGTCCTCCCTACCGGGGAGGATTTAGGAGGGGCTAAAAGCAATGGCTGAACGTACAGGTTTCCTTAAGTAAACGACATTGCGATACGATTGATTTTTGCTGTTTATGGATGAATTGGATCTTTTGGCTTTTGCCGCCCTATTTGCCGAGGCATATCAAAAATGCTTTGCGCTGGCGTTTGTAAGGCCTGTGACCGAAACCGAGGCTAAGATATTTTGCAATAAAATCCTCGACCAAACCGGCTTGTCGGTAGGATGGAAGAGCGTTAAGAATTATTCCATTTTTCTTTTAGACGGCACGGCAAGCAGGCAGGAAAACCCTTCGGTGGCAACGCTGGATACTTTGGCACGATATGTTTTAGGCGCACCGTATACAACCGAGATACAGCGAAAAAATGATGAAAGCCATTATCCTTATTGGTTCATGTACCGCGAAAAGTTTGCCGCGAATAGGAAAAATGGTAAAACGAAATCGATTGTTCTGTCCCGGTCACTTTTACTAATGGTGCTTGCGGTAATTGCTACGGTCATTATTTATAGTTTGTTCTTCGGCAATAAACCTGCGGCGGATTTCACCGATGACTTTCATCACCTGGACGAAAATGCCATGGCCGCGAACGGATGGTTCGTAAAATCGAAAGACCCGGCATATTGGAGCAGGAGGGGTGACGCGGCAGGGCGCCTCACCCTGTTTACCTTAAGAGGTGACAACTGGCCCAACCCTTCGGCAAAACCTGGTATAAAAAATTTACTATTGCGGGACATAACAGGGGATTGTTTTACAGCGGAAGTCCACTTAGATGATTTCGTTCCCGCGCAGGAATGGCAGCAGGCAGGTATTTTGATACTGGAAGACACTGTTTTTACCGGAAAAAGTATCCGGCTCTCCCTGGCATATAACGACAATTTTGGCGGCAGCAAAATGCCAAACGAAATATATGTGCAGGTGATCACTTCCCTGGGCAATGGTTTTGGTAAACCAGAAGAGTTGGCTCACAGAACACTTTTCCATTTGGATTCGCTAAGAAATAACCCGGAGCTAATGAAGAATCTACTGAACTCTGCACTGCGTATTGAAAAGCATGGCAGCCGGTTTCGTTTTCTTTATTCAGGAGGGGCCGGCGAGAATGGCGCTTTCCGGGAAATCGCCAGCCAGGAATTTGATATCAAACCAAAATACATCGGCATTTTTGCCATCAAAGGATTCACCAATTCGGAAACCGTACCGGTGCGGTTTAAGCTTTTCAAGCTGACCGCCGACAAGTGCAATTGACGAATGATTTTGGCATGAGGCCATGGAAATCGATTTCTAATACAAATTATTACGTATTAATTAAACTTGCCATCGCCCGGTCAAAAATATACGTAGTTTTACGTATTAAAAACGAGGAAATTACGACATCCTTGTTGCTATTTTAGTCTTAATTTTATCCTAACCTGATTAAATTGACAAGATTAATATGGCTGTACGCATAATTTGCATTAAAAAGGATGAGGGGGAATACGAAAACCCCTATATCGCGATTGACTACCTGGAGTGGATAAACGAACGCATTAATGTAAAGGGTATTACCGACCGAACCAAGATACACGACTGGATAAAAGAGGAGAACGGCGAGGCCTATATTATTGACAAAAACGGGAACAAGCTTTACCTTTTGCCCGCTATCAGCCCCAAGGGAAACAAATATGTTAAGACGGTGACCGATGAATCGGCCGACGACTCGTTATTATTATTGCCAACCTGCGTGTAACGGGAGGATGGCATCCGATGGTCCCGACTTATTTTTTGCCCCAGTTTTTAAATGGATTTTTCGCCAGCTTTGAGTTATAATACCTGTTATCATGGCTCACTTCGCTGGTAATCCACGCGGGTTTTTCAAATTCTTCGTTTTCGCTTTTCAGCTCGATCTCGGCCATTATAAGCCCTTCGTTATCGCCCAGAAATTCATCAATTTCCCACAATTTGCCTGCGAATTTTATTTTGTAGCGAATTTTTTCCACCGATGATCCTGCAAACCCTTTGATTAATTCCGCCGCATCGGCAGCCGGTATTTTGTACTCGAACTCTTTACGGGTAATGCCCGAACTGGAGCCTTTGATGGTAATGAATCCTTTTGAACCGGCAAGACGTATCCGGATGGTACAACTTGATCCATCAAGAAGATAACCCTGGTGATAATGCGTGCCGGCCGCTTTTTTAAGCTTTCGCCATTTTTCATGGTCGACGAGGAATTTCCGTTCAATCTCAACACCCATCGTTCAGGCTTTAATTGTACTATAGATCGTAGTAGCTTTCTTCAAAAAATCTTCCGACAGCGTCGTAATCTTGCGTTTAACGCCCGAGTTAACCCGTTTTATTTTTGAAACAATCGGTTTATCGTTTAGCTCGGGCAATGAAAAAAGTTGTTCTGCCAAAAGGTTATCGTGCCACTTGCCGATGGTTTCCTGCAGTTTATCCAGGTAATCCACGTTTAACGGGATTTTACCATCCAGCGCATGCCCGGCCAGCTTATGGTTGTAAACCAATATTTTTATCAGTTTGCGGTTGGTATGCATATCCTCCGTAAAGCCCGAAACGGTGAAATTGCTCGCTATTTGCTCCAATTGATTTTTGTAATAGGCGGCTATCTGGCTGTCAACCACTTTGGGCAATTGCTTTTTCAGTTTCTTATGAGCGGTTTTTATATCCTTTATAAATTCATCGCCCATGCTGCGGAATTCATTAGTGCCGTCTTCAATAATTTTTTGCTGACTGGTTTCAAAACGCTCATTTTTCAACTTGTACCGTTCGCTTAGTTCCAGGTTGGTATGCGCATCACGGATGTTGCCGGCATGTTTAAATATTTTCCTTACAGGTTTAAAGTTTTTCAGCAGGCCATTTTCGTTCGAGGTGTTTTCAAACAAAAGCAGCATCGCCCTTAGCTTTTTGATCTGCACCCTGAATTTATGCAAATCTTCCTGATCGCCCGTTTCCAGGAATGCCTTTAAACGGGTGTTCATTTCCGTCCAGTCTTTATCTAGGTATTTTGCTTCCTCTTTTTTCTTCATATAGGTAGAAAGTAATGATAACGGTTTCACAATGCCGGCGAAACATTACCGGAGTATAAACTTAGCAAATATTTTTTTACCCGGCAATTTGCCGGACGGTTTAGCCAGGGGGGACGCATTAAAATAGCTTTGGGCTTATTTGCCATGTAAAGCTTATATTTTTAACCACGAAGGGCGCAAAGATTTCGCAAAGAGCACAAAGCTAAGCACTTTGCGACCTTCGCGGTTTTCTCTTTGAGTCCTTTGCGGTTAAGCTTATACATCATAAAAGTAAAAGGTAATTTATTCAGGATAATTCTATCAAAATAATTTTTAATGCGTCTGCCCTGTAGGTTTAGCAAGGAATAGCATTTATGACCCCGGCAGGTAAATGCTGTAGCGGCGAAAGTGAACGTCACTAACTTAAGTGTTCACGAAATTCTTCAAAAACGTGACAATTTTGAGAATTTAAAATTTCAACCTGCTAAAAACCAGTGCTTTTCGTTGCTGTTTAGATGGTGTGTGTGTGCAAAACGTGAACACTTGAACCCCGTGTGTACGGGGTTTGAAGGCTGTTTGTTTGGCAAAAGCCTGGTTAATTTTAAACGCGGTCTGGAGCAGGGTTTATGCGCGGTCATAGTCCGGCCGCCAGTTTTTGATGGCTTGTTTTATTTCCCTTGGGGATAGCCCTTCGCGTACCGCGCGGTCGGCTAAAACCAAAAACTCATCATCCGGCGCAAAACGCAGGGCGATGACCTGGCCCTTGGTAAGCTTACTGTCGAGCGCCTTGCGGGCAAGGATGTAAAATCTGAGGCCTTCTTCGGCGCGGATGGCCCTGTCCTGCACGGTAACCGCAAATTGCCGGGTATACCAAAAAAGCAAAACACCGCACATAAAAAGCAAGGCGATCAGGATTGATTCGAGCACCATGTCGTGTGAAGCTATTTGCAGGTAGACGTTAACCAAAGAAGCTATTGTGCCTATTACAAGGAAGGATCCGAGCAGAACATGGAAGCCTGGTACCACACGCGTGTGATTTGTAAAATTTTGAATTTTCATAACTATTTAAATTAGTGCAATATAGCACATTGACGTTGCCTCAACATGTTCTAAGTAAAAAATTATGAGAACAATAACGCATACTTAGCGTTAGTATTTTTAATTAAAAATTAATGCTTATGAACAATACAGCAATTTCGATTGAAAGAACGGTTACCATTGGCGGTGATTTAACCGTTAACAGGATGGGTTATGGCGCCATGCGTATTACCGGCAAAGGCATATGGGGCCCCCCGAAGGACGAAGACGAAGCGATCCGCGTATTAAAACGGGCAGTGGAGCTCGGCGTGAATTTTATTGACACCGCCGACAGCTATGGCCCCTTTGTTTCGGAAGAATTGATCGCGCAGGCGCTTTACCCATACCCAAGCGACCTGGTGATTGCAACAAAAGGAGGTTTGGAACGAACCGGCCCGGACGAATGGCCCATAGATGCAAGCCCCGGCCACCTGCAAAGGGCGCTGGAAGGCAGCCTTAGACGATTAAAGCTTGAGCAGATACAATTATATCAGCTGCACCGAATAGACAAGGTGGTGCCCGCTGAAAAGAGTTTCGCGTTTTTGCAGCGCGCACAGGAAGAAGGCAAAATTAAACATATCGGTCTTTCAGAAGTGGACGTCGATGCGATAAAACAGGCGCAGGAATTTTTTGACGTAGTATCGGTCCAAAATATGTACAGTGTTGATAACCGCAAGTGGGAGCATGTACTGCAGTACTGCAAGGCCCATAACATTGTATTCATTCCATGGTTTCCACTTAACGCAGGCAATGTGTCGGGCCAGGAGAAACTGAAGCAGATAGCAGAACGCGATGGTGTTACCGTTCACCAGGTTGCGTTGAGTTGGCTGCTCGGGCACTCGGATAATATTTTACTCATCCCGGGCACATCAAGTGTAAAGCACCTGGAAGAAAATATCGCGGCAGGTTCAATTGAACTTTCTGATGATGACGTCCGCGAATTGAACAGCATTGCGGCCCAGTAAGCATTTACAAGGGTTTGAACGACATCAAGGATTAATGAAAATGATTGAATTTTTAAACCTTTTTTATAGAAGATGGTCAAACCCCAAAATCCCCTATTAAACCAAATTAGTTATGAAGAGATTTAGATTTTCCATCCTGATCATGTTGTTGCTGGGTGCGGCGGCATGTAAAAAGTCGGTGAACACAATGTCCAATCCCACCGTTAACGGTAATGTTACAACTGACGACGCAGCCGACATGGTTGCCGGCTCACTTTCCATGAATTCAAACGGTATTGCAAACGTGGCGTCCGATGTAACGCTTAATGCCACCGTGATGTTCGGCGACCGTGACCATCTTAAATGCGGCACCACACGGTCTGATACCATTTCAAGGCAAAGTAGTCCGGGTGCTCCATGGACGTATAGTTACAAATTAACCTACAATTTTATGGTTGACTGTAACAGCAGTAGCGTGCCCGACAGCCTATCGAGTAATTTAACCTATAGTGGTTCGTTTAGCGGCCCCAATATGTCAAGCACAAACTCCGGTAGCTCTATTTTTGGAGTTGGTGGTTTGCTGCCAACTGACACTGCCTTTGTGATCAACGGTGAATACAAGCGAGCCGGTTCATTCAGCTCAAAGATCGATACGGCACACAACGGCAGCAGCAATATTGATATCGTCGTCAGCGGGCTTTTGGTAAAAAAACACACCCACATGATTGAAGGCGGTACGGCAACATTTACAATAACCGGAACGGGGCGCAAAGGCAGCTTTAGCTTCACCGGCACTATAGTATTTAATAACGATGGCACAGCTACCTTAACGGTAAATGGCACCGTTTATACGATTAACCTTGAAACCGGAGATCGGCACAGGCGGTAGTTACCAACAAATGAAAAAAAGAGATAGCTTTTAAATTAATCAGCTGTCGATAAACAAAAGACCCGAGCGCCAGGTGCGCCGGGTTTTTTGTTTGTTAAAATTATTGTTAGTTCCCTGGAAATGATAAGGAACTTGCTTAAAACGGCTATGTCTTTTACTATTTTGTGGCGGGATTTGTAGCAACCATGTGTTAAAATCGCCTTGTTTTATTAAAATTTGCAATACGGCCCAGGTAATTATAAGAGAAAAAGATAAAATAAATGTAAAAATTACATTTTTTCGTAATATTTGCGCCCGAAACCAGTTTAATAAATTAATAATGAAGCAATCCCTGCAGCAGGAATTTAAGGAAAGATATCATAAAGAAGCCAAAAAAGTTTATTTCTCGCCCGGCCGCGTAAACCTGATCGGGGAACATATTGACTATAACGGCGGGCTTGTTATGCCCTGTGCAATTACTTTCGGCACCTATTTGCTGGTGTCGCCAAATGACGAAAATGTATTTCGTTTCCGAAGCCTGAATTTTGAAGACACGCTGGATGTTCCCTTGCAGGATGATTATGCCAAAACCGGCGAAAAGTGGTTTAATTACCCTTTAGGCGTTATTGAGTATTTCCTGAAAGACGGTCACCAGCTGCGTGGACTGGACATGCTTTTTTATGGCGACATACCCATAAGCTCAGGCTTGTCATCGTCGGCTTCTATCGAAGTGGTTACTGCTTACGCATTAAATGATCTGCTGAATGCCGGGTATAGCAAACTTGACCTTGTGAAGCTCTCTAAATCAGTTGAGAATAATTTTATCGGCGTAAACTGCGGAATAATGGACCAGTTTGCTGTAGCGTTTGGTGAAAAAAATAAAGCGTTAATGCTGAACTGCGATACGCTCGATTATGAGGCGGTTGACAGTAACCTGGGCGATTACGTCCTTGCGATCATCAATACTAATAAACCCCGGAAGCTGGCTGAATCAAAATATAACGAACGTGTGCGGGAATGCCAGGCAGCGCTATCTGCCCTGCAGGCTGAGCTGGACATCAATTATTTATGCGATATCAATACGGCGACTTTTGATCAGCATAAACATTTGATAACTGACCAAACGATTTATAAACGCGCAAAACACGTGGTTGAAGAAAATGACCGGGTAAAACTCGCCGCCAAAGCGCTTAGCGAAAATAACCTGGCTGAATTTGGCAGGCTGATGTACGCCTCGCATGATTCATTGCGCGATTTGTACGAAGTAAGCGGCAAAGAATTGGATACCATAGAAGAATACGGAAAAACCGATCCTAACGTAGCCGGCTCACGTATGACGGGTGCGGGCTTTGGGGGTTGCGCCATTGCATTGGTAAAAGAGGAAGCTTTCGAAAGCTACAGCGAAGCTGTTATTGCCTATTATACTGCAAAAATCGGGTATGCGCCGTCGGTATATAAATCGCTTATCGGGAATGGGGTGGGCGTTTTGTAAGAAGTTAGCAGTTTGCAGTGGCAGTTTGCAGTTTTTTTTCGAAAAGTCTGACACGCTCATCTTTCTCCTTTCGCCTTTAACCTTTTACCTTTAACCTTTCTATGAGGAAACTAAAACTCGATGAGCTTAACCGTGCTTCAGTGGCTGAATTTAAGGCTCTTGAAAAATTCCCGGTAGTGGTGGTGCTGGATAATGTCCGGAGCATGCACAATGTCGGCTCTGTTTTCCGTACCGCTGATGGCTTTGCTGTCGAACATATTTACTTGTGCGGCATTACCGCACAGCCTCCCCACCGCGAAATTGAAAAAACTGCGCTGGGCGCTACCCAATCTGTCAGTTGGAGTTATTACGGGAATGTATTGGATGCTGTTTGCGATCTTCGTTCGCAAGGCTATTATATTATCGCCATCGAGCAGGCTGAAGACAGTGTCATGCTACAAAACTTCCCTGTCGCACCCAGCGAAAAATACGCATTAATATTGGGGAACGAGGTAAATGGCGTAACGCAAGAGGTGATGAATAATATTGATGCCTGTATTGAAATACCCCAGTTCGGAACAAAGCACTCCTTTAACATCGTCGTCTCCGCCGGAATAGTTTTGTGGGATTTTTTTTCGAAGATGTCTGGTGGTTCATAGCCAATGGTTCATCGTTCATAGCCACTCGTGCAGCTACCATGAATTATGAACCATCAACTATAAGCTTATAAATGAATCACCTCCCCATACGCGTCCGCAGCCGCTTCCATAACGGCTTCGCTCATGGTTGGGTGGGGGTGGATAGATTTTATAATTTCGTGCCCGGTTGCTTCCAGTTTACGTGCGGTAACGCACTCGGCCAGCATTTCGGTAACGTTGTGGCCAAGCATATGAGCGCCTAAAAATTCGCCGTATTTGGCGTCGAATATCAGTTTAACAAAGCCGTCCTTTGCGCCTGCTGCGCTGGCTTTACCAGATGCTGAATAAGGGAACTTGCCAACTTTTATCTCATAACCTGCTTCTTTCGCGGCCTTTTCGGTATAACCGACAGAAGCAACTTCAGGTGAGCAATAAGTACATCCCGGGATATTATTGTAGTCGATCGGCTCAGGGTTAAGACCGGCTATCTTTTCCACACAGGTAATCCCTTCAGCTGATGCAACATGCGCAAGCGCTTGTCCTTTAACAATATCGCCTATCGCATAAACGCCTTCTACGTTGGTGCGATAAAAATCGTCAACCACCACTTTGCCTTTGTCGGTTTTTACCCCGGTTTCTTCCAGGCCGATGCCTTCCAGGTTCGTGGTAATGCCCACCGCAGACAGTACGATCTCCGCTTCCAGCGTCTCAGTTCCGGCGGCGGTTTTAACCTGTACTTTACAAAGATCTCCGCTGGTATCAACCGACTCAACATTCGAGCTGGTCATGATATTGATGCCCTGTTTTTTAAGGATGCGTGCCAATTGTTTCGACACCTCTTCGTCCTCCAGCGGTACAATATTATCCAGGAATTCAACAACGGTAACTTTGGTTCCTATGGCGTTATAAAAATAAGCAAACTCAATCCCAATAGCGCCTGATCCAACCACAACCAGCGATTCCGGCTTTTTAGGCAACACCATTGCCTGGCGGTAGCCGATAACTTTTTTACCATCCTGTTTCAAATTTGGCAATTCGCGGGAACGGCAGCCGGTGGCCAGGATGATATGTTTTGCTGAATACTCCTTTTTTTCGCCGGTTGCTGCCGTAACTTCAACCACACCTTTGCCCTTCAACTTTCCGAAACCGGACAGCACGTCGATCTTGTTTTTTCTCATCAAAAACTGGACGCCTTTGCTCATGCCGTCGGCCACGGTGCGGCTTCGTTTTATTACTGAATCAAAATCCACGGCGCTTTCACCCACTTTTATACCGTAATCGGCGGCGTGGTTAATATATTCAAATACTTCAGCACTTTTTAAAAGCGCCTTTGTAGGGATACAGCCCCAGTTAAGGCAAACCCCGCCGAGTGACTCTTTTTCAACTATAGCAGTTTTTAAGCCCAACTGCGAAGCACGGATGGCAGCAACGTAGCCGCCCGGACCTGAACCTATTACTATTAGATCGTAATTCATATTGTGGTGGTATGTGTTTTAATTTAGTATATCGATTTTTTGCCTCCCGGCCAAACCAACTAAAGGCCTTTTAAACCGTCTGATTTTAACGTGACAGCCAGGTTATCGGCAATAGATTTTGCAAGCAGCCGCAAAGCTACATAAAACCAGTCAAAAACGGAAAATAGACGGATGTGCAACGGAAAAGAGCCTTAAAAACTTCAAATTTAGCAAATATTCTTATTATGAATATCATACGAAAATCCTTTTATTATTAGGTTCTTTTGTTGAATGATTGCTGCCTGTTGACAATTTCATAACCTTTCTTAACATGACAAATATTTTACAAATATATCTTTGCGGGATATTACAACAAACCAGCTGTTCGACAGGTTATCGGCTTTCGGCTTACCGGCTACATGGCGCGAGCTCCAGATCGTGCTGGCTGTTGAACAGCCGTCGTTTACATCCATCGACCCACTGTGAGTACAGGCGACATTAAAATAGAGACCGTTGTATTCTTTTTCCCAGATCGCGGAAGCTATAATATGGTTCGGTTCTACAAGATGAAGCTCTTGAAGCGGTCGTCCGCACGGGTAACGTTGAATAAACTGTTACTGGAACCAAACTTCAACCAGCTTTGGTTTAATTTATGAAATGGCCAACAACGGCGCGGTGTCTCACGTCACTATCGGCGACCCTGACGGTGATGGTGCTACCAAGTCTGGTAGGTAAATGTGTAACCGTTACAGTAGCCCCGGGTATCGGGCCTTTAGCATCGGTAACAGTATCTTCCACGCTCGCTGTCGTTACACCCTGGCCATAACATTTTCGCTCATGAAAATCGTCAGACCCGCCATCAAAATTAAAAGTAGATACTTCCTCATACGGTAGCTTTTAAGTTAAACATTCAGTCGACCTGATGCTAATCAATCCAGGTGCAGATATGCGGTTATACAGACCACGCAGAAGACTTTTTGGGCTACATCAATTTACTACTTATTTCACATTTTTTGTTTTAATGCCGTTGTTTACCTTGATGGGCATAATTAATTTAAATCGCCGGATATGAAACAAAAACTACTTTGCTCTTTTATCGCTCTTATTTTCTGCCTGGGCGCCAGATCTCAGCAAACAGCCTCACCGCCTGATTATTTGCTGGCAGGCCAAATATCAGTGCTGATAACTAAGCTCGGGTTGCCGGTCGACTCGGCCGGCGGTTATCTTACGGCGCTTGGTAAATACAAGCAAACACAGGAAACCACCGCCGATGTTTTTTATGAGTCGACAGATAACAAAGTAGTATTTGATCTGAAGAAAAATGTTTCGGGGCAAATTCAGATCATCATATGCGATATGCCCGACTCAATGCTGAGTACCGCGCAAAAAGCAATTAATATGATGGGGATGGTGGCAACCGGAACTGCTGCTCCGCCTGGATTTACCGCTTATGCAACGCCTAAATATGCCGCTTTTTTAAACCCGGAACAACGAACAGGGTTTTTAGGATTAGTGCTTGTGCCCGGGCAGCAATAGCAGGTGAATGCGCTGACGCGATGCAGAATACCTCGAAAAACAAGTATTCAATCTGCCCCATTCCAGGTTACCGGGCCCCACTTTACGAGCTCTTCCTTAGACTGAATTAAAGTAACAAACCGCCCCAATCAGGGCGGTTCATTCACATGCAATTAATTTACGGGCAGACGTAGAGCTTATTACAGGCCAAACGATCTTTCATCGTTAATAACCATGTAGGTATTACTACTTGCGTGGCCAACCGTTTGATCAACCAGCGCTTTTAAGGAATCAACATCCGGGGCGGACCACAAACATGCCGACGCTGATGGATCGGTGCCCG
>Ga0210389_10000149_pt1 | contig 71088 bp, 66 predicted proteins | sample IncBWH28OmetaG_FD_160127 | JGI IMG/M metagenome (GOLD analysis project Ga0210389, IMG submission 160127) | Forest soil microbial communities from Barre Woods Harvard Forest LTER site, Petersham, Massachusetts, United States - Inc-BW-H-28-O ...
CAAAAACACTACGCCAAAACTTTCCGGCTGGGTGTTGATCGTCAGGTAGCCGTTAAGGGCTAATTTTGCGATTGCATAATTGACAGCTAATTTAAAAGCCAACATTTAAATTTTTAGCTTTGGTACGGATTGATCAACATTACTTTGTGCCGGATGCGCCCTGTTAAAGCAACATTACTTTTATTTGCGCTGCTTTTGTTGTTTGTGTTAAAAATTTCTGCCCAATCCTGCGATGGAAGTTTGGGCGACCCGGTAATTAAACAGGATTTTGGTTCCGGAGCAAACCCGGGCCCGCCGCTGGCCGCCGGAGTTACTAATATGACCTATACGTCGGCCAACTCACCCATAGACGGCCAATATACTATTGCTAATAGCCTTACAGCGGCAAACAATATCGCCGCAACCACCTGGTGGGATGTTCCCTCGGATCATACCGGTAATCCTAACGGGTATATGATGATCGTCAATGCATCGCGGAAGCCCGGAATTTTTTTTAAACAGGCGGCCAATGGCCTTTGCCCAAATACCACCTATTATTTTTCGGCTTATATACTCAATTTAACTTTACCCAATACCATAACAACTAATTTTACTCACCCCGATATTACCTTTTCCGTAGAAAATACATTCGGAAATGTCCGGGTGACTGACAGTACCGGCAGTATTCCGGTCAGCCAAAAAGGGCCGCAGTGGGTGCGCTACGGTATTTTTTTTACCACCCCCGCCGGCGTTACCGATGTGGTTGTGGTAATGACCAATAACGCACCGGGTGGCTACGGCAACGATTTTATCCTTGACGATATCACCTTCAGGGCCTGCGGGCCTGTTATTACCGAAGGCTTTTCAACCGTTTCCGGCTCAAAAAATATGAGCTTATGCGAGGGGGCTAATACTACCGTGAGCCTTAACACCCGTGTGGTTGGTAATGGTACGCTGTTTTATCAATGGCAATCGAACATGAGTGGCGGCGGATGGGTTGATATGCCAGGCGCTACTTCAAACAACGCCAGTGTGCCTTTTGTAAACGCAAAGCCCGGGCAATACCAATATCGCCTTGGGGTATCAAACGGTTCAGCAATATCTGTTGCTGCGTGCCGGGTGTATTCCCAACCGCTCACGGTTTACGTTAATCCGGTACCGGTAGTGCCCGTTATCGCCGCCCAAACCTTATGCCAGGGCGGCCAGTTGCAACTTACTGCATCGGGCGGGGCAAGTTATATATGGACCGGCCCTGGTATATCCTCAAGCACGCAAAACCCCCTGGTAATTAATAATGTCACCCCGGCAAATTCCGGGACTTATACGGTCGTCGCCATTTCTGATAGTGGCTGCACTTCCGTCCCGGTAACCACAAAAGTTACGGTACTGCCAAAGATAGTTCCGGTTGTCAGCAGTGATGTGCCCGTGTGCGCAGGAGAAAGCGCTTCATTAAGTGCGTCCGGGGGCACGCATTACCAATGGAGCCCGTCAACGGGGCTGGACAATGATACGATCGCTAATCCCACAGTAACACCGCTGACCACGACTGTATATAAGGTTAGTATCAGCAATGGCGCCTGCGTCGATAGCAGTAAAACAGTCACGGTTACAGTGTACCAAAACCCGGTGGCCAATGCCGGCAACCCCATCTTTTTGTACGAGGGACAGTCAATTATTTTACAGGGAAGCGTAAAGGGAGACAATATCACCAGCCATTATTGGACACCGGCGACTTTTTTAAGTGATCCGACGTCTTTAACTCCTGCAGCAACGCCTACCGATAACATCACCTACACCTTAACGGCGGCTTCGTCTACATGCGGAACGTCAACCAGCAGTGTTTTTTTGCGGGTATACAAAAAGGTTACTATCCCCAATACTTTTTCGCCAAACGGCGATGGCATAAACGACCTTTGGAACATCGACGCATTGATCACTTATCCCGACGCCCGTATACAGGTTTTTGACCGCTATGGCCAATCCGTGTACCAAAGCACAGGCTATTCAAAGCCCTGGGATGGGACGTTCGGTGGAAAGCCGGTGGCGGCCCGCACCTATTATTATATTATCGACCTAAAGGATGGCCAGCCAAAGCTGACCGGCTGGGTGTTAATTGTGCGATAATACACATATAAAGCTCCCGTGCCCGATATTGAGCCGCTGCTCATATCAATTTGCTTCAGCATATTTTTTAAAGCTATCCAATATCGCTTGCCAGCCGCCGCGTTGCATTTCAATTGGATTTACATTTTCGGCCCCAAAAGTTTCCTTCACCAATGTCGAATTACCGTCCGCCGCAAATAAAACTTCTACCTTTCTGCCATCGCCTAAGGTATAGTCAATGCGCTCATGCTCAACAACGTCATCGTAAATGCCGGCGAAATCAAAACCAAAGCTGCCGTCTTTTGCTTCCATCCGGTAGCTGAATTTTCCGCCGGGGCGCAAGTCGTTTTCTGCCGAGGGTGTATGCCAATCGTCAGAAGCGTTGTTCCATTTAACAACATGTGCTGGCTTGGTCCATAAATCCCAAACCTTTTGTATCGGAGCATTTACAGTTGCTGCAACCGTAATTGTTGTTTTTTCTGCTGTTTCCATTTTGTTTACCATTTTATATCCAAAAATAGAAGAAGAATACTGGAACCGTGACGTGAGAAAATGACAATATACCGGTGTTTTTGTGACAGGATTGGCGGGCGCGGGTCAATTAAAAGTAAACCCGATTTGCAGGTTTAACCCCACCGATGACGATTCGCTGTTGCCGAACCTTGCCGGCAGCGATAAAGCCACAAAGTAGTTTACGTCTTTGGTGCGCGCATAAACCTGGTTGAATACCGGGGTGAAGCCGTAGCGGCCATTCGTATCAAATGCCAGCCGGGTTATTATGGTAAATCCGTGCTGAAAGCGGAACATCGTACCCGGATCGAATAAAATGTCATTCATTTTGCTGGTTCCGGTGGGGCCATTTGTAATTTTGATGTTTGGCGTAAACTCATAACTGAAGCCGAAATGATCGCTGTACAACACGTTTACGCCAACGGGGAACCCAATAGTAGTTGATGTGCTGTTGAAATTAAACGTCGTACCATCGGAAACAGTTACCAGAGGCAAAATGAAACTCAAATAGCCTACCGAGCGCGGATAGGTGGGCTTTGCGGTTGCGGGCTGTCCCACCGGCGACGCCATTTTCACAGAGTCAGGTGGCAGGTTTCTCGTTTGCGCCAGCGATTTTAACGGAACCAGGAAAATGAGGAAGACGATGGCGGCAAGGAGGAACCCCAAGGGTTTGATCCTCGAAAAAAAGAATAAATTTTTTTGCATGGTGCTTGATTTAAGTGTGAAACAGATATTAACGCTTGGAAAAAAGGCAAATATGGTCCGTTATATTTTTAAAAATATAACGATAGGTAAAAAAAATTACAGTTTCAAGTTTTTAGTTTCCTCTGCTAAAAAAGCAGCAAAACGTTGCCTCAAATGCCTGTGGTAGTCAATCAGTTCGCGCGCTTCATCGGTTATGGTTGAGCCGCCGCCATGTTCGCCGCCGGTGCGTGGTACAACCAATGGGTTTACAGATCGTTCGTTCAGGGCGCTTACCAGTTCCCAGGCCTTTTTATACGACATCTTCATCCGCTTTGCTGCCTCGCTGATCGAGCCTGTCTCGGCGATACGTTCCAGCAATTCAACCGGGCCAGGACCAAAAAAACGCTTCCCGTCCGACTCCAGCCAAAGGCTGCCATTTACCCTTATAGCTGGCTCGCGTTTTAAAATATGTTTGGTTGATTGATCCATTTTGCTCGGTTACGAATGCAAAAATAATCGGGTAAGTGGCAACAAGAAATTTCCGCCGAAAAAAAAACACTTAGATTTTTTTTAATTCTAATGAAATTCTAATAATTGCCAGGGTAGGCCGATTTTTAAGAAACGGTTTGCCGGTGGAAAATTGACCACGAGTGGCAAGTGGGGTGACGAGGGTCGGCCTGAAAATCATTTGACTTATTTACAACAATGCAACTATCTGTAAATTAATTATTTATCAGCTAAGCCAAATTCGATTTACTTTATTTGAGGGGTAAAAAGAAAAAAATCTGATTTAATTCCTACCACTTATATAGGAATAATTTATATTTGTAAAAATTAAACGAATAGAGGCAGCTTACCGGGGGATTTTTTTAACGCGGCTCCAGGTTCAAACTTTCTAAAATTTAATTTGTAAAACTGAAACGGACAGAAGCTGATTGAGGCGGGTAAAGTTTCAGCGTAAAAATAACCCGACGTTGTATGGTAACCGGCAAACCATAGCGACCGTGAAACGTGTACACGGATGAACCCAAGTAGGGGGATTGATTAACTGATATACAAGAGAACGGCTTGCGGTTATGCGTCCGGTATTGTATTACCTGTCCGTCGCAAATATTGCATACAATCAGTAAACGCTTACTTGTTTATATTCACGTTCCTGCTTATACTCGGGTTCTTGTTTATATTCACGTTCGGCATTGTTGACATCATTGACCCTTTCGATAGCAACACGGTAATCGCGGTTATTGAATTTTAGCTTTTCAATAAACAAAAGCCATAAAAAAACAAAATTGGTTACCATATACCTTTTAAACAGTCTCCGCGGTTCTAAAAACAATCTGTAAAGCCATTCAAGGCTATTTTTTTGCATCCATACCGGCGCACGTTTTTGCAAGCCGATAAATACAGGCAAAGCGCCCCCGATGCCGATCATAACAGACCGGATGCTGCCTTTCATTTCGGCCATCCATTGCTCCTGCTTGGGGCATCCCAACGAAACGAATACGATATTGGCCCCTGATCGATTGATTTTATCGACAGTAGCTGATTTTTCAGCATGGGTAAGATACCTGAAAGGGGGAGAATATGTCCCGGCAATTTTTAGCGAAGGATAATGTTCACTTAAAAAAATTGTCGCTTGCGCAAGTAATTCCGGGGAACCGCCATAAAAATAGACAGAAAGGTCTTTTTCAGCCGCCTTTTCTATTAGCCTCGGAAGCAAGCTCATGCCGTCAACCCTTTCTTGCCTGGCGCGATATAAAAATTTAAAGCATTTTGAAACCGGCATGCCATCAGGGGTTACAATTTCGGCGCCGTTCACTACCCGCTGAAAATACTTTGACCAGTGAGCCTCTACCAGCATATGAGCGTTGGCAATGCATACATACGAAGACTTTTTTTGCCCGCCCAAAGCAATGATCAGATTAACAAACTCCTCATATGTGCCGCTGGATACATCGATGGATAAAATTCTTTTTTTGTTCAACATCTCGCCCTTTAAAATATTCGTTTCCGCCAAATAAAATATTGTTTTGAACATGGATATTATTTCTAATAAAGAAATAATAAATATAACGGCTTATTTAATAAAATAATGATATTGATTTTGTATAATTATAGATTTCATATTTTATTTGCATTATTGTTGCATTCATTATATGTGTAAGCCGCTAAGAAATTAAATTTTATAAAATCATCAACAATTGCGATTCAAAAGTGTTTAATTAATTTTACAAAAATGCATTAGAATTTGATTAAAAGTAAATTAGAATTTGATTAAAAGTTAAAATACTTAAAACATAATATTTAAAATTGCGTTCGTTATACCGGTGACCGTAACAGGGTTTAGTTTGCACGGGCAGGGTGACAAGTAATTTATTATCTACCGAAAAACATGAATGTCTATGAAAAAGAAAGCTTTACTTACCGGGGTGACCGGACAGGATGGCGCATATCTTACCGAATTTCTTTTAATGAGAGGATATGAAGTCCATGGAATAAAAAGACGCTCCTCATTGTTCAATACAGATCGGATCGATCATTTGTATCATGATCCTCATGATGCCGAACAAAATATGATCCTGCATCATGGCGACCTGACCGACTCCACAAATCTGATCAGGCTAATGCAGCAAATACAACCTGACGAAGTTTATAACCTGGGCGCCATGTCGCACGTGAAGGTAAGTTTCGACACCCCGGAGTATACTGCCAATGCCGACGGGCTTGGCACACTGCGTTTGCTCGAGGCTATCCGTATTGTCGGTCTGGAAAAGAAAACCCGTATTTATCAAGCCTCAACATCCGAGCTTTATGGTTTGGTGCAGGCCGTTCCTCAATCAGAAACTACCCCGTTTTACCCCCGAAGCCCTTACGCGGTAGCTAAACTTTACGCCTACTGGATTACCGTAAATTACCGGGAAGCCTATGGCATGTTTGCTTGCAACGGTATATTGTTCAATCATGAAAGTCCACTGCGCGGCGAAACATTTGTAACCCGGAAAATAACCAGGGCGGTTGCCAAGGTTGCCGTGGGCTTACAGGATAAGATATTTTTGGGTAACCTGGATGCGCGGCGCGATTGGGGCCATGCAAAAGATTATGTAGAGGCGATGTATTTGATATTGCAGCAGGAGGACCCCGAGGACTTTGTAATCGCTACGGGAATAACTACTACTGTAAGGGATTTTGTCAGTTTAGCATTTGCTGAAGTTGGCATCGAAGTAGAATTCAGAGGAAGCGGCGTTGACGAAAGAGGATATGTTGTGTATTGCAGCAATCCTGATTTTCAGGTGGAGACAGGCAAGGAAGTAGTTGTGGTTGACCGGAATTACTTTAGGCCGACCGAAGTTGACTTATTGATCGGCGATCCTTCCAAAGCGCAGGCTAAACTTGGCTGGAAACCCAAATACAATTTATATCAGCTTGTTGAGGAAATGGTTGCATCGGACGTTGAACTTTTTCAGAAAGAACGACTGCTGCTGGAAGCCGGCTACGCCATTAAAAATCAATTCGAATAAGGCAACATTTACATAACCCTTTATCATATGAATTTGGAACATTTCAAATTAACACTTGCAATAGTAATTATGACTTCGCTTTTTTCATCATGTATTGGTCAGAAAAATGTCGCCTATTTCCAAAGCGCCGACCCAACGCAGGATTCGCTAAGCAACGTTCTGTCCAATTCATATGTTGCGGTAATACAGCCTTCTGATATTTTAAGTATTGATATAAGCGGCCTAAACCAGGAAGCCAGCGCAATGTTTAACCCGCATTTGCCCATGCAGGCAACGGCTATGACCCAGCAGGCAAACCTGTACAATAACCCGCCGGCTGCCATCGGGTACCTGGTTGATGGCCAGGGACAGGTTACTATCCCGCTGGTGGGTAAGGTAAAAGTTGGCGGGCTTACAACCTTTGTGGCGGCAGACACCATTACCCGTAAGCTGGACAATTTGCTGGTGCAGCCAACCGTGAATGTTCGCATCCTGAATTTCAAGATATCTGTTTTGGGTGAAGTGATGCGGCCAGCTGTTTATACCATTCCAAACGAAAAAGTTTCGATCCCGGAGGCAATTGCCATGGCTGGCGACCTTACCATTTACGCCAGGCGGGATAATATACTACTGGTACGGGAAGTGGACGGGAAACGAACCTATACCAGGATCGATCTCACCAGGAGAGACCTGTTTAATTCGCCTTATTTTTATTTGCACCCGAATGATATTTTGTACGTGGAACCCGGCAAAGGCCGGATTACATCAAGCGATAGAACTGTACAATTAGCACCGATTGTAATCAGCGGATTAACGCTGATCGCAACACTTTTAATAGCGGCACTTAGAAAATAAATAAAATGAGCAAGGATCCCTTTGAACAGGCGTTATTACAAGACTCGAATGAGGAAAATAAATTTCATTTAAGGGAATTTGTTTACAAATACGCCACCTATTGGAAATGGTTTGTGCTGGCACTTGCAGTGGCCTTGATTGCAGGCTTTGTATACATAAAGGTACAGCCCCCAATTTACCTTATTCACGCCAGTATTTTGATTAAAGACCAGCAAAAAGGCCTCGGCGAGGAAGATGACATGATGAAAGAATTAAATATTTTTTCGTCGAATAAAGTGGTCGATAATGAAATACAGGTACTCGGATCATATACCCTGATGAAAGAAGTTGTTGATAGCTTAAAGCTCAACATCACTTATTACCGGCAGGGTGTCTTTCGCCAGGTCGAATTGTACAACGAAACCCCGGTAAACCTGCAGTTATACACTGCCACAGACCTTACTTATAAAAAGCCCTTAAATGTTGTACTTCGGGATGGGAACAGCGCTACTTTAAATGGGCAAAAAGTTTTTTTCGACAGCGTCTCAAAAACGCCCTATGGGGTGATAAAACTCACCAAAACTGGCAAAAACGCTAAGCTGAAGGCAATACGCATAGCTATAAGCTCTGCAAAAAGTGTCGCAGAGCAGTTGGCAAATGATATTAAGATCGAGCCAAGCAGCAAGATGTCAACCGTGTTGATGATGACACTCGAAAACGCAAATCCCGATAAAGGAGAGGATATACTAAACCAATTGATAAATGCTTATAACTCAGCAGGACTGGCGGATAAGAATCTTTCGGCTGCCAATACGCTGACATTTATCAACGGGCGCTTAAAAATAATCTCAAGCGAGCTTGGAAATGCTGAAAAACAAGTTGAGGATTATAAATCCCGCGAGGGGATAACCGATATCAGCGCAGCTACGCAAATCTTTTTGCAAAATGTTCAAACAAATGATACCCAGTTAAACCAGGTAAAGCTTCAGCAGAGCGTTTTAAATGATATTGAGAAGCACGTAACCAATCCGGGCACCGACCAGGGAACTATCCCTGAAACACTGATGGGGCTTGATGACCCTACTTTGCTAAACTTGATCGGCCAGCTTTCGACATTGGAATTGCAACGGCAAAGCACCGCCAAAATAGTGAAGGCCGGAAACCCCCTGCTGCAAACCATTGACGAACAGATAGGCACATTGAAACACAATATTTATGACAACATACAAACCCTGAAAAGAAGCCTTAGTGTTTCGCGGGCACAATTGGAGCTGACAGGTAATAGTATGAACGGGATGATCAAAACGGTCCCGGTAAAAGAAAGAAAACTTGTCGACATAACCCGGCAACAAGCTGTAAAAGACGACTTATATACATTTTTACTTAAAAACAGGGAGGAGACCGCCTTATCGTTTGCATCAACCGTATCAGATACCCGCACAGTTGACCGCGCCATCAGCAGCGATGACCCTATAAAACCCAAAAAAGCTATTGTTTTATTGGTGTTTTCTTTATTTGGCATCGCCTTTCCATTTGGTGTAATTTATATACTGGATTTGTGGAACGATAAGATAAAAAGCCGCAATGATGTCGAAAAGGAAACCAGCATCCCAATTTTAGCCGAGATATCACAAACAGATAGTATGAATGATCTGGTCCTGGAGACGGGGCGAACGGCTATAGGCGAGCAAATAAGGGCACTGCGAACCAATATAGCATTTTTGTCACCCGGAAAAAAACTCCAGGTCATTATGCTTACGTCGAGCATGAGCGGCGAGGGCAAATCATTTTTATCATTAAATCTTGGCGCCAGTTTGGCAATTACAGGGAAAAAAGTGATCATCCTTGAATTCGATCTGCGCAAGCCTAAATTAAAGGAAAAGTTAAAGATCGATCATAAGATCGGGCTTAGCAATTACCTGATCGGCTACGCCGAACTGGATGACATTATTGTTCCGGTGCCGGAATACGATAGTTATGATATAGTTACCAGCGGGATCATTCCGCCTAACCCGGTCGAGTTATTGGTTGATGGCCGGATGGATGAGTTATTCACCATACTTCGCCTGCGGTATGACTTTATTATCGTTGATGCCCCGCCTGTCGGAGTAGTAACCGATGCGCAGGTTATCGAGAAATACACCGATGCCACATTTTATGTGATACGCCATGAATTTACGCCCAAGGCCCGGTTGAAATATATAGATGCCTTATACAGAGAAGGAAGGTTTAAAAATTTCAATTTGATAATGAATGGCATTCAGCAAAAAGGAAAATATGGCTACGGATATGGCTACGGCTATGGGTACGGATATGGATATGGTTACGGCTACTATGAACAATCAGTAAAGGAGGCCAAATAAGATTCTTGTGCCGCCGGGGTAATATCAGCAATCATGACGGATAAACTTTAATAACGGGATTAAATGGCTGAAAAAGACAAGTTAGCATCGGAAGGCAGAAGAAAGGCAACTGTATGGAACCTGTTTTTTCTTAACATCGGGTTTGTCATTACGTTGATTAACGGGGTATTAATTATACCCCTTTATTTGCACTATATTGATAGCTCAATATATGGCGCCTGGCTGGCAACAGGCAACCTGCTAACCTGGATTACCATAGTTGACCCGGGGGTGGCAAGCGTACTGTTGCAGCGTGTATCTTACGCGTTGGGAGAGCGGAATGAAAAAGAACTCGGCCTGGCAATCACCTCCGGAATTTTAGTCGCTATCGGGCTTTTTATTGTTTCAATCGCGGCTGGCTATGGCTTATCGTACTTTATTGGCAGCATAGCCAACATCGATCTGCGTTACCGGGCCGATATTGTTAAGGCTTTCCGGATTGCCTTATGGGGCACCTCGTTTTCGTTGTTGGCTGATACCTTCCGAAACATAATTTTAGCTTATCGCAAAACCAGGCTGCACGGCACATTTTTATATAGTTGTATTATTGCCTGCAACATTTTTACCGCGGTATTGCTGGTTTGTAAATTTGGCGTATTCGCGCTTGCCTATAGCAGCCTGCTCCTGGGGCTCTCTACACTGCTCTTCGCTATAACGTTTTCGATTATCCTGATTAAACGAAATAAGGTAAGGCTCAGGTTTAACTTCGACTATTTTAAGTCGTTCTCAAAAATATTTGTTTTCACCTTCTCCAGTAATTTCTTTGAAACAATAGCCGCGAATATCGACCTTATTATCGTTTCGAGATACATAAACTCACGGGCTGTCGCGGTACTCGACCTGTCGCGGCGTCCGCTGCGGATCGTTTCGGGATTAGCCAATAATATTACCATATCCATGCTGCCCGCGTTGCCGCATTTATTTGGCGCCGGCGAAAAAGATAAAATACGAATCGTTATCATGCGCATTTGGACTATCCTTTTTTGGGTAAGCGGTTTTATTATCTGCGGGTTTATATTGTTCAACTCAAACCTTACAGCTAATTGGGTAGGGCAGCAATTTTGGATCGGAAACACTAATAATATTATTCTTTGTATTTCATTTCTGCTGCTTTCCATCGGGTACAACCTCTCAAACATCACGCTCAGCATGGGCGAAATAAAACGCAACAGTATGATCAGCATGGCCCGCAGCATCGCCTATGTCGTTTTAATATTTATACTGTCGCACTTTTTGGGGATGACAGGCGTTCTGCTCGCATTTTTGCTGCCTTTACTGATTTTGATAGCGTATTACCCAAAAAAAGTTTATCAGCGGTCAAATCTTTCCAGGGCTAATTTAAAAGAGTTGATGCAGGAAGGCACACTTATCACTTTGATCGTGCTGGCTTGCATTGTTATTTCCTACAGCTTCACCTACCGGTTAAACTGGGTTGAATTAATAAGTTTTAGCGCCACGTATTCCGTCATTTATATGCTGTTGCTTTTTGCCTTCAGCAGGCGGTTTAGAAATGAAATAAATATTGCTATAGGGTTACTGAATTTAAAGGTTAAGGCAAGTTTTCAAAGTTAAACAGCGAAAGGTATGAACAATAAAATACCCCCACATAAGAGCTTCGCCCCTTCGAACAAGGAAAAACGGCTAAAGCCGGAAAAAATTAAGCGAAAGCTCAAAACTATTATTCTTGCCAAAATTGCTAATACGCCTCTTCAGTTCGGGTTATATAGGTCGTACTGGCATTATAAATTTCGCACAAATCAGGCTGTTGCAAAGCAGGAAATCAAACGGACACATTTTTTAACGCAAGAGCCGAATCATGGGGCAGGCATTGGCCACCAGTTGGCCAACTGGAACTCGGGCCTTTATTTCGCGAGCTTTTACAACTTAAAATTTGCCCATTCTTCTTTTTCAACTGACAAATGGGAGCACTTTCTTGGGTTTGGCGAGCGGGAAATGCCGGCGACAGACCTGGTAAAAAATAAAAAATTCCGTGTAGTTCGCCTGCCCAGGTTTGATTCGCTCAATCCTGATCATATAGCCTTAGTGGGGCGAATTATCGATTCCTATAATGTACCTGATGTGCTTTTTATGCTCGAAATGGACCAGGGCTATATGCCGCAGTGGGATACTTATAAAACATTATCAAATAAATTCTTCAGCGCCAGGGCGCGCCAGGCTGATGAGTTAATCTATTCGCCCGATAAATTCAATATTGCCGTACATGTCCGGCGATTTATGAAAAACGAAGTTGAACAGCTTTGGGAAAAAAGAGGCCTGGATAACTCCTACTATGTCAATGCTTTAACAAAAGTCCTGATGGTGCTGAAAGAAAGTAAAAAAGCGCAGGTGTACTTATTTTCACAGGCAAAAATTGATGATTTTTCAGAATTCGAGAAATTCCGGAATATCCATTATTGCCTCGAAATGGGACCGATGGAGTCCTTTCTGCACATGGTAAACGCTGATCTGCTGATCAGCAGCAAAAGCTCCTTTTCCTATAAACCCGCGTTGATAGCAAAAGGCGTTAACGTTTGCCCCGCAACTTTCTGGCACAACTATCCTCCCGACGCTAATTACATATTAGCGGATGACGACGGCGATTTTAATGAGGATCAGTTGTCAGCCCAGCTTCAGTCAAACAAAAAATTAAGCTTTACCTATGACCATTCACAATAAATATAACCGGGGGATAAAAAGGGCGGGAATAGAATAAAGGAGAAAAATCATTCAATTAAGGATCGAAGAAATCTGATAGATTATGCAAACAGCAGTCGGAAAAACCAAGGCAAAAGCGGATCGGTCAAGGTACCTGGAGTTGGATTCGTTAAGAGGCATTGCTGTACTGGCAGTGGTATTGTACCATTACACCTTTGCTTACGACTTTCATTTTAAACTATTTTCCGACCATAAATTCTATCTCTATCATGGAAATTTAGCGGTGCCCCTGTTTTTTGTTATCAGTGGTTTCGTAATATTCCTGACTTTAGAAAAGAGCAAAAAAAAGACTGATTTCCTCGTTTCGCGATTTTCAAGATTATACCCCTCTTATTGGGTAGCAATGTTCGTTACTATAATTTTCGTAACAGTTTTCCCCGTACCAACCCTGGGCCATTATACGATAAAAGAAATTGCCACGAATTTAACCATGCTGCAGGGCTTCACCAAAATACGGCTCATCGACCAGGTGTATTGGACGTTGAAAATGGAGCTTACTTTTTATATCATTATGTATCTGCTCTACTTAAACAAGTTGCTCAGTAAAATAGAATGGGCCTGTTTGGCCTGGCTGGCTTTTTCGCTGATTTCATCAATATTTAAAATCCCTTTTAAAAAGTACCTGGATGTTTTGTTTGTGTTAGAATATGCGCCCCTATTTATTGCCGGGATTAATTTTTACCGGATAAAAAACAACGGGGCGGGCATTTTAAATCACATCATCATAGGCCTCAGTTTCGTGGTAGAAGTAAAATGGCTGCTGCTGATGCACCCCGATGAAAATTATATGTCGGTTATTCTCCTCGCTGGCATTTATGTATTGTTTTATTTGTTTGCTTACGGAAGGCTGTCGTGGATCAATAATCGCGTATTGTTATTCCTGGGCTCCATCTCCTATTCGCTATACCTTTTGCATAATGTTATCGGTTACTCAATAATTTATAGGCTAAGACAGTATACCGACCTGCAGATAGTATATGTGACAATACCCTTTGCATTTTCAATAGCGCTTGCCACACTGATGACATTTTATATTGAAAAACCGGCAATCAAGTTTATCAGAAGCGCTTATAAAAAAAGAATTTCAAAGAATATCGAGTATGAACCGGAGACAGTGGTCGGCGAATCCCGGCAAACGGCTGATTTGAAAGTTTTATAAATGGAAAATATTTTTAGAATCCCCATACGGTCCTTAAAACGGATTTACACGGTCCTTGACCGTGAAAGCTCAGCCTTTGGCCGGAACTGGAAATTATTTCCGGTAAAGGATTATGCTAATGCAATGATAAAATCGGCACTGTTGGCTGAAGACCCGGTAATGATAGCGCGGCTGGGTTCTACCGAGCTTAATTGCATGGTTAATTATTTAGGCGTAAAACAAAAAGATAAATACAGATCGGTAAGCGGATATATCACCGGTAAAACGCCGTCATGGTGGTGGAGCCCGTCACTTATGCAGCAAATGCAGGACTGGTCGGGATTCTTCCCTGTGGACGTAAAACAAATCGAAAGGTTTTGTGAAATGATGATCGGCATTTTGCCTGATGTAGACATTTTGGGATCATGGCTGAAGGAAGAAAAGTTTTTCGACCCGGAGCTTTCAAGTGCAAAAAGAGTTATGCTGGAGGACCTGGAGCCGTTTTTTACCCCCCGCCCCTGGACAGCCGCATTGGCCGGGAAAAAAGTATTGGTAGTTCACCCCTTTGATGAGGCCATAAGAAACCAGTTTGAGGTGCGTGAACAGCTATTTGAAAACCAGCTGCTACCCGATTTTGAACTGATCACCCTGCAGGCGGTACAAAGCCTTGCGCGGGAAAAAACGGCATTTAACACCTGGTTCGAGGCGTTGGATTTTATGAAGGAACAAATAATAACAACTGATTTTGATGTGTGCATACTGGGATGCGGCGCCTATGGTTTCCCACTGGCTTCATTTGTAAAAAGCATCGGGAAAAAGGCCGTTCATCTTGGTGGCGTAACGCAGTTGCTGTTTGGTATCAAAGGCAATCGCTGGGAAAACTATGTTGTTTACCCGTACACCAACTTATACAACGAATACTGGATAAGGCCGGGTGACAAAAACCGGCCAAAAAAAGCGGCGATGGTTGAAGGCGCCTGTTATTGGTAGGCTGATTTTTTAATTTTTTGAGAAAATATAAAAATGAATTGGATAGGGTTTTGTTTAAGAGTTATTACGTTACCTGTAACTAATTATCTGCGGACATCTTTTTCGTTAATAAGGTTAAAATATAAAAACCCAACGATGAAGATAGTAGGAAAGGTAAGCGTTTCGAATAGCTCCAAATTCGGAAAATATAACTACCTGGCAATCAATTGTACGGTTATCAATTGCTCATTGGGCGATTTTTCATACGTGGCTGCCAATTCGTTTATTCAAAATGTAACGGTTGGTAAGTTTACCTGCATTGGCCCTGACGTTCGTGTTGGCCTTGGCAATCACCCGGTTTCTGAGTTTATTTCCATACACCCGGTTTTTTATTCAAAACTGGCACAGGCCGGGGGAGTCTCTTTTGCGGATAAACAATATTTCAAGGAGTATACGCCTTCCAAAATCGGTAATGACGTCTGGATCGGGGCAGGCGCGATCATAACGGCGGGAGTGACCATCGGCGACGGCGCGGTTGTCGCGTCGGGCGCAGTAGTGACTAAAGATGTTCCGCCGTATGCTATTGTTGGAGGCGTTCCGGCAAAAATTATAAGAATGAGGTTCGAAGAGGATGAAATTCAAGAACTCAATAAATTGTTATGGTGGGATATGGACGAAGAATTTTTACGAAAGAACTTTAAATTAATGCATAGCAGTGCTAATCTGAGCAGGCTATCGGACTTGAAAGACGGCGGTGAGGTTGACCTTTTAATCGCAATGAGCTAATCATTATTTACAAAAAACCGGGGGCAAAATAGCTATGAAAAACATTGTTAAATCTTTATTCCGCAGGCTGGGCTTCAATCTCGAACACTACCTTGAAATTAATGATGACCATGCGATGTTCATAAAGATGCTGCGAACTTTTGGAATTAATTCAGTTTTTGACGTCGGCGCAAATATTGGTCAGTTCGGGGTTCTTTTACGGGAAATTGGGTATCGCGGTAAAATTATATCCTTCGAACCGTTATCCAATTCCCACCATAAATTAGTTGAATTACATTCAAGCGATCCGTTGTGGCTTATTGCTCCGCAAATGGCAATAGGGGATTACGACGGCACTGTCGACATTAATATATCAAACCGCCCCACGAGCAGCACCATTCTTAATATGCTCGAAACACATACGGAAGCGGCAAAGGACTCTTTTATAGTGGCCACGGAAACCGTAGAAATTCACAAATTGGATACCGTTTCCGGCAAATATATTGGCAAAGAAGATAAAATTTTTTTGAAAGTAGACACGCAGGGATATGAATACCAGGTACTGTCGGGCGCTTCAAACCTGCTAAATTCAGTTATTGGTATCCAGTTGGAGCTTTCACTTACCCCGCTTTACGCTGATCATAAATTATATGATGAAATTATTGCAAAAATGAAAGAGTTGGGTTTTGAGCTTTGGTCAATTTCCAACGTTTTTAGAAACGCTAATACCGGACGGTTACTCCAGGTTGACGCAACATTTTTTCGTAAAGCAGAAATTGGAATTAGAAAGAAAATTAAAGTAAATGAAGTTCAGGAAAATATTAATAATTAACCTGGTTTTACTCGTTGTCTCCGATGCGTTGTTATACATCGGGAACATGGGTTATGAGAATGCATTAATAGCACCGGTATCGCTCGTTGCCAAATACATCGTGTTTTTTAATCTAATCTATTTTGCAAGTAAAAGCAATTGGCAGGATGACTTATCAAAAACGGTTTCGGTTTTATTTAAGCTGGTATTATTATGGAATGTCATCACCATTATTCGCGGGATATTTCTGGCCCATGACTACTGGGACTGGAAGTTTTTGTTTTTAACTTCAGCGCTATTCTTACTCATACCGCTTGCTTTTTTTATTGGCAAAAGCATGAGTCTTACCCAGGCAATGGTACATTATGTAACCGGCTATCTTTTCCTTTTTGGTTTTTTTGCTATACCAATAGGCCTCGCAACTAATCAACAGCTTTATTCGCGGTTGATGATCCCGGTGAGTTTCTTTATCGTGATGATCCCTTATTTAAAAACACGCTATAAGCTGCTGGTGCTGATAGTGTCGTTGACATCCATACTGGTTGTTATCGATTTCAGGACCAATATTTTAAAGATCGGCATTGCCTATCTCATTTTGTCAACGTGGTATTTGAGGCGGTACATAGCTTTGTATTGGTTTAAAATATTGCATGTTTTGGCGTTCGTTGCACCGTTGGTTCTTTTGTACCTGGGGGTTTCCGGCATTTACAATATCTTCAGCAAAGCTTCAGAAAATGACAGCTATATTGTTAAGGCCCACAAAGCTGATATTGGGGAAGATGAAAGCTTGACCGCCGATACCCGGACGTTTATTTATGTAGAGGTTTTTAAAACCCTGGCTGCCGATGAAAGCTGGCTCATTGGCAAGAGCGCAGTTGGTCAATACAAAACAGAATCGTTTGACGACCTGGCTACAAGGAACGAACGCTTCGGCTCGGAAGTCGGTTTCCTGAATACTATGCTTTACTCCGGCATCATTGGCGTGTTGTTGTACATGCTGCTTTTGTTTGTCGTTTCTCACAATGCAATTTATCATTCAAATAACTGGCTCTCCAAAATGCTGGGCCTGGTGATCATGTCGCGATGGGTGCTTTTCTTTTTGGAAGAATTCACCCAGTTCGACCTCAATTTTTATTTTTTATGGATCATAATCGGCTTGGTCAGCTCGAAGCAATTCAGGGCTATGACCGATGCCCAAATCGCCTGGTATTTTTCAAATTTCAAAAACAGGATATTAAAAGTGCGGCTCCGGGCGCCGGAAACATCGGCTGTTTGACCCATAAAATATTAACAAGTTCGGTAACTCAAATTAATTGGTAAAATGTTGTTCGTCGTTATTCCCGTATTTAACCGTTGGAGTTTTACAAAGGATTGCCTAAAAAGTTTGACGCTGCAAAGCAATGATCTTTTTAAAATAATTGTTGTTGACCATGGCTCGACTGACGGCACGAGCGACAAGGTAGCCCTGCAGTTTCCCGACGTTATTTTATTAAAAGGCGATAAAAGCATGTGGTGGACGGCAGCCACAAACCTTGGCCTGCGTTACGCCTTAAACAACGATGCTTCAAGCATACTCACTTTAAACAATGATACTATTGCCGATCCTGATTATGTAGCAGAAATATTCAAGGCTGCTGATAAAGCTCCGGCCAACGCTTTGATCGGTTCTACTTTCATTGATGTTAATACTAAAGAAGTGACCTACCGCGGTGAAATTGTGAATTGGCTTCTGCAGACAAATTCAGAAAATATATGGTTAAAGGCCGAACCTAAAGACGGTTTAGTGCCGGTGACGCATTTCCCCGGCCGGGGGTTGTTGATACCCCGCGAGGTTTTTGAGAAAATAGGCTTATTTGATGAAAAGCATTTCCCGCATTACATGGCGGATTACGAATTTACGCTAAGAGCGGCAAAAAAGGGGTTTCCGCTTTTTTGCGCTTGGAATGCAAAAATTGGCACTTATCCGGAGGCCAGCGGCGCAAAACAGTTAAAACAGGCCAAATCGCTTAGGGCTTATAAGGAGCATTTATTTGGCATAAAAGGCGGCGCGAATTTGCCCTTGTTTTACAAGTTTGCCATCAGGCATTGCCCGGTTTATGCATTGCCATCATACCTGTTCCTCGGAACAGCGCGCAGGTTAATTGGCTATTGGTTATAGTTTATAACACTGTATTAAATAATGACACTCAACGATATGACACCGGCGCCGATTATTCTTTTTACCTATAAACGATTAAATACTTTAAGGCGAACCGTTGATTCTTTGAAAACCAACGGCCTGGCGAAAGAAAGTGAATTATTTATTTTTTCCGATGGCCCCAGGGGCGAACAGAACCTCGATTCGGTAAACATGGTTAGAGATTATATCAAACGGATCACAGGCTTCAAAAGCATAAGATACTTTTTTTCCGAAACGAATAAAGGGCTGGCTTCATCGGTTATTTCCGGCGTTTCACGCGTACTGCAAGCTTATGGTTCGGCAATTATATTGGAAGATGACCTGGTGGTTACGCCTAACTTTTTAGCTTTTATGAACCAGGGTCTTTGCGAATATGCTTCTAACGACAAAGTTTTTTCGATCTCCGGGTATTCATTCCGTATCGACCCTCCGGCAAACAATTTTGAGGATGCTTATTTTCTAAACCGCGGCTCTTCATGGGGATGGGGCACCTGGAAAAGCCGGTGGGATAATATTGATTGGGAGGTAAAAGACTATCCTGAATTCGAAAAAAGCTCCAGGTTAAAAAAAGCCTTTAACGAGGGCGGCAGTGATCTTTCGGCCATGTTAAAAAAACAAATGACAAATAAAATCGATTCCTGGGCAGTTCGGTGGGCTTACCATCAATTTAAAGTCAAGGGGCTTACTTTATATCCCAGGAATTCGAAAGTATTAAATATTGGATTCGACAATGGAGCTACCCATACCACAGGTTCTCCCAATCGGTACGCCCCAAAACTGGATACCAGTTTAAAGGAAACTTTTATTTTCCCCGTCCGGGTCGAAATAAGCAAATACTATCAAAATGCTTTTCAAAGAAAAATGGGGATCGCATCAAGGGTATGGCATAAGATGAACACGCTTATGAAAACTTCCCTCGGAAAACTGAGGGTAAGAAGAAAGGTGTATATATCTTCTGACTCCCGGCATAATCGCATCAATCAAAAAAATACTGTAAAATAAATCCTGTTAATAAGTAAAAGCCATGAAGATATTGATGTTTCATAATAAATATGCGGAGAAAGGCGGCGAAGATACGACCGTGGCTAATGAGTTTAACCTGCTCAAAAACCATGGCCATGATGTTAAGCTTTTTGTTTTTGACAATAACGGTTCAAAGGTCGCTCAATTTATAAAATTCTTAATTTATCCTTTTAACGTTAAGTCGTATTTCCGGGTAAAAAAAATCATAAAGGAACATAAGCCGGATATTATTCATTTGCATAACTTCTATTTAACGCTGTCGCCCCTGGCATTTTGGGCCATAAAGAATGCCGGGGTCCCGCTGGTTGTCACCATTCAAAATTTTAGGTTATTATGCCCTTCCGCCATACTGTATCATAAAAAAAGCCTTTACCTGGTTTCCCTTGAAAAGAAATTCACGCTTAAACCGGCATTCGACAGGGTATACCGGGATTCTTTTTTTCTGACGTTTTGGCTCAGTGTCTCTAATTATGTTCATTATAAACTGGGCACCTGGGATATTCCTGCCCGCCACATTTTCGTTTCCGGTTTTTCGAGGGATATTTTTGAAAGATCGAAGTTCTCCGTTTACAAGAAGAAATTTGTCACGAAATATAATTTTATGGCAGCTTCTGACGAACCTTTAAATTATAATCGCGAAGAGTTTTTTTTATATATCGGGCGATTAACCGAGGAAAAAGGGATCGATACCCTGCTTGAATGCTTTGAAACTAACGGCGCCAACCTGAAAATAATAGGTGACGGAGCATTAAAGGAAAAAATAATTGCAAGCGCACAGAAGAACAAAAATATCGAATACCTGGGATTTATGGGCAAAGACGAAATTCTGCACATTTTAAAAAGGGCCAGGGCGCTTATTTTCCCTTCCAAATGGTTTGAAGGTATGCCCTTAGCGATAATTGAAGCCTTTTCCGTCGGTACCCCAGTGATAGCAAGCGATATGGGCGCCATGTCTGAAATGATTATCGAGGATGTTAATGGCTATCATTTTTTGCCAGGGAGTTCGACTGATCTGAATAAAAAAATTCGCTTGTTAAATTCATTATCCGACGACAGATACCAACAGCTGATCACTGAATGCGAAAGGGATTTTAAAAATAGATTTTCAGAGCAGGAGAATTTAAAGGCAATCACAAATATATACGAAGGCGCCTTAGGGATTTCGCCTAAAAAGGCAGATGTCTTACTACAAACAGCAGATTTAACGAACTATTAATTTTTTGATGATGAAACTTTTGAGTAAAAAAGGGGCTATCGCACTAAATATTTTAGTGCTTGGCGTGGTGATGGAGGGTGTAAGTGCGGCGGACAAAACAATGGCAGGAGTGCCCCCCGGCTCAGATACGGTTTCAGTTAAAAAATTTGGGGCAAAAGGAGATAATATTCAAAATGACAGTGCTGCCTTTCAAACCGCGATCATTTATGCATCAAAAAACAGAAAAGTTTTGTTTGTTCCGAAAGGGGTGTACCGAGTAAACAACCTGCTGCTTTATCCAAACATATCAATCGTGGGCGAACGTAGCAACTCGGTTTTAACACTTACCAATGGTGCGCAAAGTAACAGGCAGTGTTTGTTGTTAACAGGCATATCTCAAAACATACAGTTAAAGAATATTGTATTGGATGCAAATGGCAGGAATAATAGCGGGAAAAACATTTTTTGCGTCAAAACGAGCCTTAATCAAAAAGAGATAGTTAACAATCTTACTTTCATTAATTGCCGGTTTACCGATTCAAAAGATTATGGAGCGCTGTTTTTGATTGGTCCGGCGGGCCATATTACAAATGTGAAAGTTGCGTATTGCACATTCTATAATACAGGCTCATCTGCGGTTTCAATAAGGGGGATAAACGGCCTGACATTTAACTATAACCAGGTTTCTGCCTGGAGCCAGCTGGACAAATCGCACCCGGCGGTTTCTTTTCAGTCCGACCAATGTTCCAATGTTGTATTTGTGCACAATTATTTCAAAAATAAAGATGCGGGTTATTTTGCGGTCGAAGTTGCCGGCACCAAACTTATTAACGGAAGATTTATGGACAATACTTTCGACGGCAACGGTTATGATGCTTCCGGAATATCAGGAATGTTCAACAACTGTCTATTTAAAAACAATAAGCACCTGAACGGGGCGGGAAGTCACCGGAGCGGTTATGAGTTGGTGGGCGACTATGACACCATTGCCGATAAGACAGGTGTCGGCGGCTCCATTTCGTTGGGGGCGGGAGTTCCACAGCTTGCTTTTTCAAAAGGTGGATCTGCTTATATCGTAACCGGCAATAAAGTAAGTTCAAATGCCGGCGTAAATAATCTTTGTCTTGATGTAGGTGGTGTTGATACCGTAAAAGGCGCATTTATTGAAAATAATGTTTTTGACAATCGTGGAGGTAAAGGAAATGCACCTGTTATTCAAATTGGTAAACGCGGGCCGGCTGCAAATGTGACCATACAAAATAATCAGTTATATGGTTCCACAACCAACCCCTGTATCCGGATGAGCGTGGCAGCGGGGAATCATTTTGCAAGGAAGGTTTCGATCAGAAAAAACGTATTGAACGGGAAAAGCGGAATTCAGATAGATGAAATGCCGGTATGGAAAGAAGTAGAGATATCAGACAATGATTTTACCGGAATTTCAGGTTCGGCTTTTTTAAAAAGCAATGATTTTTCGCACGACTTCCACATTGAAAGAAACAAGGTGGCGGCAGGGCATTAAGTAATGATTAACCATTATTGATAAAAGAAATTTTTTATTAATTCCTACTATTTATATAGGAATTGATGTAATTTTACATAAAAAAATAAAAAGGCCATTTTAGCGGGTATAATAAGGATTTGTTACAAAAATTATATGATTGTTAGTTTTTTAGATATGCAGGCGGGATTCAACAAAGCAATCACTTGATTAACTATAAATTAACATCGTGGAGCGAACATCTATTTATGAAAATCAAAATCAGCAGCTATGTTAACAAAGGAAAGAATTTTATCGATAAACATTTCCCGGGGGAAACATCCCGAGTTTGTTAATTCAATCATTGAACTGGGCAGAAAGAAGAAATCGTCGTATGTGTGTGTTGCCAATGTGCACATGCTGGTGGAAGCGCACTGGTCAGGGTCATTTCAGCGGGTGGTTAATGAGGCGGATATTGCGACGCCGGATGGGATGCCGCTTGCCAAAAGTTTTAAAACACTGTATGGCATTGAACAGGATCGGGTAGACGGTATGAGCTTGCTTCCCCTGCTGCTGAGCAGGGCAGTTGAAGAAAAGCTGGCGGTTTATTTTTATGGCAGCTCTTCCGATATAATTGAACATACAAAGGCATTTATAGAAAGAGAGTATCCATCGCTTAATGTTGTCGGAATGTACTCCCCGCCGTTTCGTTATCTTACTGAGGCGGAGGAAGCCGCCGTGATTGACAGGATTGCCAATTCCGGTTCAAATATCGTATTTGTCGCGCTTGGTTGTCCTAAACAAGAGCAGTGGATGGCCGAAATGAAGGGTCGCATACCGGCGGTAATGGTTGGGATTGGCGGCGCATTGCCGGTATTGATCGGCTTGCAAAAACGGGCGCCGCAATGGATGCAAAAAAACAGCCTCGAATGGTTTTTTCGCCTGCTCCAGGAACCCCGGCGCTTGTTTAAAAGATATTTGATAACCAACACCACGTTTTTGTACCTGCTGTTTAAAGAGAAAATAAAAACCGGAAAACTTGATTATGGGCTTGCCGGCCAAAAGGCCGGTAAACCGTCCGGCGATAGCGACGGCTATTAGGAATAAGAAATATTGCTGAGCACATATTTTTTTGAACGGCAAAATGAATGGAAAAAGCAAAAACTGTTAAACCCCTTTAAAATAAATTAAAATGCAAGAGATTAGTTTTTTTGAAAACAGTAAAGTGATTGTAACACAAACCAGGTTTATTGTTGCACACAAAGTGATTGAGATCAAGAATATTTCTTATGTTAAAATAGGGACGCTTAAAAGCTACGCAGCGTTTAAATTGGTGCTGGTTATCTGTGGTTTCCTGATGATGTTCTTTAAAGATCTGAGGATAACCGGGATAATTATATTTACCGTTTCCTTTTTGTCAGCTTATTTTACAACGGATAGATTTTCGGTCCGTATCAGTACAAATTCAGGCGAGGTGGATAGCCTGGTCTCTAAAGACAAGGATTATGTCGAAAAAGTAGTTAAAGCGATTAATTCGGCGATGTGGGCGTATCATTTGAAGTCAGCGCCGATGTAGGTATTTGACAGGGCATCGATAGCCTTTCCATGTTTTAACCCCATGCTAATTTATTTTAAGATTGTGTTTACTTTGTGTACATCTTCTGTTTTCTCATTTAATTTCTGTGCCTGGTATTCCATCTGCCCCTATTTTCGCCCTATTTCTCAAAAAGAAAAATTGACATATATTGCAAAAAAAAAGAACGATGAAAAAACTGGCTTTTTTCCTGATCGCATCAATACCTGTGCTGGGCTGTGCACAGCAGATCAAATACTCCATTAACGGCAGCGTGGGCGGCAGCTACAACGCCCCGGCAAAAGTTTACCTGGAATATCGCCTTAAAAGCAAAACGATAAAAGATTCGGTCGTGCTGCAGAATGGGAAGTTCCATTTTGCTGGTTCGGTCGATAATGCCGACCCAATCAGCGGATTTTTGGTGCTGAACCCAAAAGGCACCGGGCCCAATACAAACGACTACAAAACCGTTTATTTGGAAACCGGAACTATTACCGTGACCAGCCCCGATTCGCTAAGCAACGCGAAAGTTGAGGGCACCAAAACAAATGCCGATAATGCAGAATATGATGCGCTGATGAAACCTGTGAATGACGCTTACGACGCGCTGCAGAAAAAACAAGATGCAGCGACACCAGAGCAGCAAAAATCGGATGATTTCGCAAAAGAGAACGACAAGACCGAAAAGGCTATTGAAGTACAGGAAGCCGATCTGAATAAAAAATTCATCAACGGACATCCCGGCTCATACCTAAGCCTGAACGTCCTTGAAAATTTTGCATACGGGGCCGATTATGTGGATATAGCGCCCTTATATAACAATTTGTCCGATGCCGTCAAGAAAACTGAGGCTGGAAAAAAATTTGGCGAAAGGCTTCCTCTTTTAAAAGCAGTTGCGATGGGCGCAACCGCGCCTGAATTTGCGGAAGCCGACACCAGCGGCAAAATGGTCAGCTTGTCCTCGTTCAGAGGCAAATATGTTTTGATTGATTTCTGGGCGTCATGGTGCGGCCCTTGCAGGCACGAAAACCCTAATGTAGTAAAGGCCTTCAATCATTATAAAGGGCAAAACTTTACCATACTTGGCGTTTCGCTGGACCGGTCTGGCGCTAAAGACAAATGGCTGGCTGCAATCCACAAGGATGGCCTGGCGTGGACGCATGTTTCCGACCTCAAATTCTGGGACAGCAAAGCTGCTGCGCTGTACGCGGTGCGCGGTATCCCTCAAAACTTTTTGCTCGACCCTAACGGAAAGATCATTGCCAAAAACCTCCGCGGCGAAGATCTGGAAAATAAGCTGGAAGAGATCTTCGGCAAGATTTGAGTTTTAGTCCTGAAGTCCTAAAAGTGAGTAAGGTCCGAAAGATGCTTCGGGGTCTTTTTCGGGCTTTTTTATTTGATTGAAATGCTGCTTTTAATTCGCGAACTTCGTCCTCATTTGTGAAAATTCGTGTCATTGATGTAATTTTATCCGCATGAAAAATTGGTTAATTGCACTAATATGCAGTGTGCCCAGCCTTGTTTTTGCGCAGACGGAAAAATATGTCGTAAAAGGAAGCATTGGCAACCTGGGTGCGCCGGCGACGGTTTTCCTGGTTTATAACAACGCCATAGCCGGAAGAGCAGTTTTGAATCATGGGGCATTTACTTTCAGCGGTACCCTTGACGGACCTACCCAGGCTTACCTGATGCTGAACACTTCCGGCAGAAATTCTCCTACCAATGACTATGCGGTGCTGTTCCTGGAAGACGGCGGGACAATCAGGGTAGCCAGTACGAGTGATCTGACCGAAGCAAGTATCATCGGGACGAAGAACAACGACGCCCGTACCCGCTATAAGGCACTGATGCTGCCATTGGAAACACGGGACCGCGACCTGGAAGTAAAGGATACTACCGCCAGCGAACAGCAAAAACGGTCGGCTAAATTTTTAAAAGCGCTGGAAGTGGCGAATATGCAGCTCATAAAAGAAAAGAACGCAGCTAACAAGAAGTTTATAGCGGAAAACCCATCCTCGCTGGTTTGCCTGGAAGCGTTATATAATTATGCCATGTATAATGATTACAACGCCGTTGCTGCCCTGTATAGCACCTTATCCGCAGCTGTAAAAAATAGCCAGGGTGGTAAGGCATATGCCGAAACCCTGCAGCAAATGCAGCGCGTTGGCGTGGGCAGCATAGCGCCTGACTTTGCGCTGCCTGATACGGCAAACCGGCTCATCAAGCTTTCGGCCTTTCATGGCAAATATGTGCTGCTGGATTTCTGGGCCTCATGGTGTCCTATCTGCCGCGAATCGGCCCCCGGTGTCGTTAAGGCATATAACAGCTACAGAGCTAAAAATTTCAATATCCTCAGCGTATCCCTGGATAGGCCAGGCGACCGCCAAAAATGGCTGCAGGCGATACACCATGACGGCTTAAAATGGACACAGGTTTCCGACCTGAATTACTGGAAAAGTCCCGTCGTCAGCCTTTATAAACTGACGGCACTCCCGCAGAATTTCCTGATAGGTCCCAATGGGAAGATCATCGCCCGCGACCTGGATAGCGATGAACTGGCGGCACGGCTGGCGGGTATTTTTGGTGTGAAGAATTAGTGATTCATGTCTAAGCGGAACGCTGCCCCGCCGGTTATTCGTGAAATTCGACCTAATTCGTGGAATTCGTGTTATTGTTATTACAACAAATCAAACCCAATATCTTTCCTGAAATACATGCCGTCAAAATAAATCCGGCTTGTATCGGCAGTTGCCTGCTGTAGCGCTGTGAACATATCGTCCTGTAGTGAGGTTACCGCCAATACGCGCCCGCCGGAAGTTTTAACCGTTTCGCCATCCAGGTAGGTGCCGGCATGAAAAACGTGCGAATCGCGAACGTTTTCGGTACCAGTGATAGCTTTGTGTTTAAGATAGTCGCCGGGATAACCGCCCGAAACCATCATTACGGTAGCCGCAATTTTATTTGAAATAGTTAATTCTTTTTGGTCGAGATTCCCTTCGGCAACGCCGATCAACAGGTCAACGAAGTCGGATTCGATCCTCGGCATCACGCTTTCAGTTTCGGGGTCGCCCATACGGCAGTTGTATTCTATTACCTGGGGCTCGCCTTCGCAATTAATCAGCCCGATAAAAATGAAACCTTTATAAGGGATATTTTCTGCCTTCAATCCTTCAACAGTTGGGATGATTACCCGCTCCTCCACCTTTTGCATAAAAGCCGCGTCGGCAAATGGTACAGGGCTAACCGAGCCCATGCCGCCAGTATTTAAGCCGGTATCGCCCTCGCCAATACGCTTATAATCTTTGGCTTCGGGAAGGATTTTATAATGAGAACCATCGGTCATTACAAAAACGGAAAGCTCGATCCCCTGCAAAAACTGTTCGATCACCACCATCGAGCTGGCATCGCCAAATTTGGCGTCCATCAGCATCGACCTGAGTTCAGCCTGGGCTTCTTCAAGGCTAAGGCAGATCAATACGCCTTTTCCGGCTGCCAGGCCATCGGCTTTCAGCACAACGGGCAAGCCGGCTGTCGCTAAATAGTGCAGGCCATCTTCTAATGTATCCTTTGTAAATGTTTTGGAGGCCGCTGTCGGGATATTATGCCTTTGCATAAACTGTTTCGAAAAATCCTTGCTGCCTTCCAGTTGGGCGCCTTCTGCCCGGGGGCCTATAACGGGAACATTTCTTATTTCCCCATCCGCAAGGAAAAAATCATGAATACCTTTTACCAATGGTTCCTCGGGACCAACCAGGACAAGGTCGATGTTATTAGATAATACTGCCTTTTTTATTCCCTCGAAGTCGGTCACTTTCACGTCCAAATTTTGGCCATATTGGCCGGTACCGGCATTGCCAGGGGCAATAAAAAGTTGTTTGCATTTGGGGCTTTGAGCAATTTTCCAGGCGAAGGCGCTTTCCCTTCCACCCGAGCCGAGGAGCAGGATGTTCATGGGGGCAAAGATAAGATAATGTGCGGATGTTGCGGATGTGTCTTGATGTGCGGATGTGCAGATGTGCAGATTTGCAGATGTGCGGATGTGCGGATGATTTTAAGGATATGCCGGGCAAGCCGCTTTACGTGACCTAAATTAAACCGCCGATCAGGTTATCCGCACATCCCACCGCACATCCTCAACCGCACATCTGCACATCCGCACATCTGCACATCAATCCGCACATCTGCACATTCGCACATCTGCACATCAAAGCGTATCTTTGAAGCTAAGAACAAAGCCCCCTCATGTCTCGCCGATTAGAAAAATGGGAAAAAATACCGGTCTATAGAAAAGCCCAGGAGCTTTTTGATTTGGCCGAAATAATTGCCGATGCGCTGAAAGAAGACGAGATGAAGGAACATCTTGCCGTACAGATGCTTAGTAATGCTGCGCTGGTGCAGGCAAAAATAGCAGGTGCGGAAGGCGGCGGCTTGTATTCGCTGCGGATGCAAAACGCCGTATTGATCAAGCTTGCGGTTCAGGATATGTTTAATGCCGTTTCCTTCGCGTCGATGGTGGAGATCAATGAAGAAGATTATGTTGACCTGATGCGCGAAAAGGTGGACGAGTTCCGCATTGTTTTTAATGAGTGGATAAGGGGCTTTGATAAAACCTACGACATTCCGGATAACTGGGCAATCCGTTTTGATACCAGTACGCCCGAGCAGGAAAAACTGGAAGACCTGATGTTTGACGAGGATCGCTTTTTTGAGGATTTTGACGATGAAGACGACGAGGAAAACAGCGAGCCGGGGGAGGAGTAGGGGGCAGTAGCAGTAGCAGTAGCAGTAGCAGTAGCAGTACCAGTAGCAGTGGCAGTAGCAGTAGCAGTAGCAGTGGCAGTAGTAGTAGTAGTAGTAGTAGCAGTGGCAGTAGTAGTAGTAGTAGTAGTAGTAGGCAGTGGCTGATTTTTGAATTTGAACCCTGAACTTTTGACAAAACCTTTCGTATAAGGCCTGTTAAGGTTTGTTAATTCCGTTTAAAAAACCGGGAATTTGCGGCCAATTTTCTGATCCTACTTAAACTAAAGGAACATGCTAACTGAAGAATTGCAGGTTAAACCAAGGCCCAAACAAGTTGCCGGCGTGGACAGGCGCACCAATTTGTCGCACGGAGAATTCATCAATGAATATGTAAAAAAATCGCGCCCGGTGGTACTTACCGATGCCGCGAAGGACTGGAAAGCAATGGGGAAATTTACCCCTGCATGGTTTAAGGAACATTATTCGCACATCAACAAAAATATTAATGGGGTTAATTATAACATGGGCGATTTCATCGACCAGATGCTAACATCATCAGCCGAAAACCCTGCCCCATACCCGTATAATTTTGATGTAAAAAAGGTTTTCCCCGAGTTTATGGAGGACTTTCAGCCGGAAATCATCTATGGCAACGTCGACCGCATCAATCATAAGCTGATGCCGAAAAAGCTGCTGCAGGGTACCACCGTTTATGAAATATTTTTAGGCGGCGCGGGCTCCAGTTTTCCTTACCTGCATTTCGACGCCTTGTTTATGCACACGCAGATCACACAGATATATGGCTCGAAGGTGTTTATTATGTACCCGCCTGATCAAACGCCCAGCATGTATCCTTTCCCTGATAACCCGAAATTTTCGCAGGTGAATTTCCTTAATCCCGATTACGAAAAATTCCCGCTTTTTAAACAGGCGCGCCCGATTGAGTTTACGCTGGAAGAAGGCGAAACCCTCCTGTTCCCTTCGGGTTGGTGGCATACCACAAAAATTACCGAGCCCTGCATCTCGCTTGGCCGCGCCCAGCTCAACGGCTATAACTGGGATAATTTTATCAATGACCGCTATGTAAACTGGAAGAAAAAAATATCGGTTGCTGCTGTGGGTGTGCTTGCCTATGGGAAGATAGTCGGCGCAATCATGAACGCGCAGGATAAATGATTTTATTTTCTTGGATTTCACCGATTATTGATTGATTTCACCGATTTTAATTCGATAGGTTTTAACATTCAAAAATAAACATTCCTTTGGCCTCGTGAATTTTCATTCATTCGGTTAAAGTTTTTTTTATTGGTGCCGTCTGAGTCCCTAAGCTATCAACGCAACCGTAATTTAATCGGTGAAATCACAATCAAATCGGTGTAATCAAAAAAAATAAAAACACTACCTTTGCCTGCCATTATGACTCGACCTGCGCTGTGGCGCAATGTTTGAGTAATGGCCACCATATACGATTAACATGTTAAATTTTATAAGTAAACTGTTTGGCAATAAATCAGAGCGCGATGTTAAAAGCATCGGGCCTTTGGTTGAAAAGGTAAAGGCTGAGTATGCCAAACTGGACGGAATAAGCAACGACGAACTTAGGGCCAAATCGATAGGCTTTAAGCAAACCATAGCTGACGCGCTGACCGAAATTGACCGCGAAATAGCCGCAATAAAGGAACAAACCGAAAATGCTGAGCTTGACGTTAGCGAGAAGGTAAAACTATACACCGAGCTGGATAAGCTGGAAAAAGACCGCGACAAGCAGTTGGAAGAAGTGCTTTTGGAGATTCTTCCAGAGGGTTTTGCCGTGATAAAGGAAACCGCCCGCAGGTTTAAGGAAAACGCGACAATTGAGGTTACGGCCACACCATTTGACCGCGACCTGGCAGCACACAAAACCAACGTGGTGATAAAGGGTGATAAAGCCATCCACCACAACACCTGGATAGCCGCCGGTAACGAAGTGACCTGGGATATGGTGCACTATGACGTACAATTGATCGGTGGTATTGTGCTGCATGAAGGTAAAATTGCCGAAATGGCAACAGGTGAAGGTAAAACGCTGGTGGCTACATTGCCCGCTTACCTGAATGCTTTAGCCGGTCAGGGCGTGCATATTGTAACGGTGAACGATTACCTTGCACGACGTGACTCCGAATGGATGGGTCCGTTATATGAATTCCATGGCCTTTCGGTTGATTGTATTGATAAACATGAACCCAATTCGGAAGAACGCCGCAAAGCGTACCTTGCCGATATTACGTTCGGTACCAATAACGAGTTTGGTTTTGATTACCTGCGTGACAATATGACACGCAGCCCCGAAGAGCTGGTTCAGCGTAAGCTGCACTACGCCATGGTGGACGAAGTGGACTCGGTACTGATCGATGACGCGCGTACGCCGCTCATTATTTCGGGCCCGATACCGCGCGGCGATGAACATGAATTTTATGAGTTAAAACCCCGCATCGAGCGCCTGGTGAATGCGCAAAAGGCCTATGTAAACGGCGCGCTGAATGAGGCAAAGAAAATGATCGCCGAAGGTAAATCCGGTCCCGATGAGGGCGGCATGGCTTTATTGCGTGCCTTCCGGGGCCTGCCAAAAAGCAAAGCCCTGATCAAATATTTGAGCGAGGGCGGTAACCGCCAAACCCTGCTCAAATCGGAGAACCATTACATGCAGGACCAAAGTAAGGAAATGCCCAAGGTTGATGCCGAGTTGTTTTTTATCATCGATGAAAAGAATAACCAGGTGGAGCTTGCCGAAAAAGGTATCGAGCTGATCACTGCTTCCGGCGAAGACCCGCACTTTTTTGTGATGCCTGACGTAGGGACGGAAATATCCGATATTGAAAAATCCGATCTGCCTGCGGAAGAAAAGATTGCCAAAAAGGATGCGCTGATGCGTGATTTTTCGATCAAATCCGAGCGTATACACTCGGTAAACCAATTATTAAAGGCTTATACGCTGTTTGAAAAGGATACCGAATACATTGTTGACGAAGGAAAAGTAAAGATTGTTGACGAGCAAACCGGCCGTATTTTGGATGGCCGCCGTTATTCCGACGGTTTACACCAGGCCATTGAAGCAAAGGAAAATGTAAAGGTTGAGGATGCTACCCAAACCTTTGCTACCATTACGCTGCAAAACTATTTCAGAATGTACCACAAGCTTTGCGGCATGACAGGTACGGCTATCACCGAAGCCGGCGAGTTTTGGCAAATATATAAACTGGATGTGGTGGAAATACCGACCAATGCAAACGTTACCCGCGAGGACCGCCAGGACTTGGTTTACCGCACCGTTCGCGAAAAATATAATGCCGTTTCCGAAGAAATTGTAAAACTGACACAAGCCGGCAGACCTGTGCTGGTGGGTACCACCTCGGTTGAAATTTCGGAATTGATCAGCCGTATGCTTAAGCTCCGTGGCATCAGGCATAACGTACTGAACGCCAAGCTGCACCAGAAGGAGGCCGACATTGTGGCCGAAGCCGGTAAAGCAAGCACGGTGACGATAGCCACCAACATGGCCGGTCGTGGTACCGACATTAAGCTTGGCCCCGGTGTTAAGGATGCAGGCGGTTTGGCCATTGTAGGTACCGAAAGGCACGAGTCGCGGCGCGTTGACCGCCAGTTGCGAGGCCGCGCGGGCCGCCAGGGCGACCCGGGTTCGTCGCAGTTCTTCGTATCGCTCGAGGATAACCTGATGCGTTTGTTCGGCTCGGAAAGGATATCCAACCTGATGGTTAAAATGGGTATCGAGGAAGGCGAGGTGATCCAGCACTCGATGATCTCCAATTCGATTGAGCGCGCGCAGAAAAAAGTGGAGGAAAATAACTTCGGCATCCGTAAGCGCTTGCTGGAATATGATGACGTGATGAACTCACAGCGTACGGTGATCTATTCAAAACGTAAAAATGCATTGTTCGGCGACCGCCTTGATGTGGACATCAACAATACCATTTTTGATGTAGTGGAAGATATCGTTACGGAATACAAGGAGTCAAATAATTTTGAAGGTTTCGGCCTGGAGATCATCCGCGTATTTTCAGTTGATTTCCAACTTTCTCACGATCAGTTTACCGATACGTCCATCCCAAAACTAACTGACCAGGTTTTTGACGCGGTAACTGAGTTTTACAAACGTAAACAGGAAGCTATTGCACAGCAGGCTTTCCCGGTGTTGAAGGAAGTTTTTGAAACCCGCGGCGAATACGTGGAGAATGTGATGGTGCCTTTTACCGATGGCTCCACAGGGATACAAGTTGCCGTTCCGCTTAAAAAGGCGATCAAAAACAAGGGGCTGGAAGTGTTTAAGTCATTTGAAAAGAATGTGACACTCTTCCTGATAGATGACGCCTGGAAAGAACACCTGCGCGAGATGGACGAATTAAAGCAGTCGGTACAAAACGCTGTTTACGAACAAAAGGACCCCTTGTTGGTTTATAAGTTCGAAGCGTTCGAGCTTTTCCGCCAGATGCTGGCCAGTGTTAACAAGGATTTGGTAAGTTTCCTCTTCAGGGGAGGGATACCAACCCAGCAGGCGCCTGACGAAGTTCGCGAAGCGCGCCCGCAGCCAAAATTGGATTTGAAGAAACTGCGCACCTCAAAACCCGAGCTGGTTGGCGAAGCAAACGGCGCTGCTATGCAGGATATGCGCGAGTTGCAGAAGACCATGCCCGTAAGGGTTGAGAATAAAATAGGACGAAATGACCCCTGCCCATGCGGCAGCGGTAAAAAATATAAAAACTGCCACGGGGTAGGGCAGGTTTAAGTGTTTCCACCTCCACCAGCTTGTCATTGCGAGCGCAGCGCGGCGACCTCGTCGCTTTGCATTCCCGCAGTGCACGATTCGCGATTGCCACGCTGCGCTCGCAATGACAAGTATTGAAACCAGTGCATTATGAGCAAAGCAGCAATATACATCGCTTCGTTAGGCCTGTTATTTTGCTGCATTTTTTTTGCACCCCAGGTTTCCGTTGCACAAACGCGCGGTAAGGTTGAAGTTATAAAAGACCCGCTCATTGATACGCTAATTGCCCGCCGGCCCTATCTAAATAAAACAATTGCAAGCGGCGGCGAAGCCAGTTCCAACGGGTTCCGGCTGCAGATTTACTTTGGTTCCAGCCGCCAGGCCGCTTATGACGCCCAGGCAAAGTTTACAAACGAATTCCCTGAAATACCTACTTATATTTCCTACGTCGAACCAAACTTTAAAGTGCAGGTAGGTGATTTCAGGACAAGACTGGAAGCCCAAAAGCTGCAAAGCGAATTAAACGGCATGTTCAGTTCGTTTTTTATTATACCCACCAAGATAAATCCCCCCAAATCCGACAACGCCGAATGATCAAAGAGCAAATACAACAGCTTTCACAGGATATCTTTAATGATGTGGTGGCTAACCGCCGTCATTTGCATGCTAATCCCGAGCTTTCTTTTCACGAGACAAACACCTCGGCTTTTATTGCCGGCAAGCTGGATGAATTGGGCCTTACTTATCAAAGAATGGCCGACAATGGCCTGGTTGCATTGATACAAGGTGAAAAACCATCCGGCTCGGTTGTCGCGTTGCGTGCAGATATGGATGCTTTACCGATTACCGAAGCAAATGAAGTGCCCTATAAGTCGCAAAATACAGGTGTGATGCATGCCTGCGGTCACGATGCGCATACCTCGTCATTATTAGGAACGGCAAAAATTTTAACTGGCTTAAAAAGTCAGTTTGGCGGGACGATAAAGCTGATCTTTCAACCGGCCGAAGAAAAACTACCCGGTGGCGCCAGCCTGATGATCAAAGAAGGCGTGCTGGAAAATCCAAAGCCGCAGGCGGTGCTGGGCCAGCATGTAATGCCATTGATCGATGCCGGCAAGGTTGGCTTCAGGGCAGGGAAATATATGGCCTCGACAGACGAGATATATGTCACCGTACGCGGCAAAGGCGGCCACGGCGCACAGCCGCAAATGAATATCGACCCGGTAATGATAACCGCACAAATATTAGTCGCGCTGCAGCAAGTAGTAAGCCGCTTCGCCGATCCAAAAAACCCATCGGTATTATCTTTTGGTAAAGTGATCGCCAACGGCGCCACCAACGTTATCCCCAACGAAGTTTACCTGGAAGGTACCTTCCGCACGATGGATGAAAAATGGCGCGAAGAAGCCCACCGCCGCATGAAAAAAATGGCCGAAGGCATTGCCGAAGCCATGGGCGGCAGCTGCGAATTCAATATTATGCGGGGCTATCCTTTCCTCATCAACGAAGAAAAACTAACCGCCGCAACCCGCAGCCACGCCGAAGATTATCTCGGCAAAGAAAATGTGCTCGACCTGGACATCTGGATGGCTGCCGAAGATTTTGCCTATTACTCCCAGGTTGCCGATTCCTGCTTTTACCGTTTAGGCACGCGCAATGAAAGCCGGGGGATTGTCTCATCCGTGCATACGCCTACTTTTGATGTGGAAGAGGATGCGTTTAAAATAAGTACCGGTTTGATGGCGTATTTGGCTTTGAAGCAATTGGGGAACTAACGTTAAGCTATAATTTAGGCAGGCTCAAAATGAAAGCAATAATAATTCTGTTAATTATTATTTTTGGTTATTTGAATGTCGGCCTAGGTCAAACGACGATTGACGTTAAAATGCCCTTGTTAAAGGAAGGTCATATAATAAATGCTTTTCTGGATACCTTATTTAGGATCAGACCAGTGTCTGACTCAACAAACAACAAGGTTTTAATCGGCATTCTAAAAGACCCACGCGATACCTCCCTTTTTTTTACGATAATATCTGACGACAATCAACTGGTAGACTGCACGATAAGCAACATTAAAAATGGGAAACGCGACGATTTTGGCTATATTAATTACAATCGCTATACCGTATTTTTTAGAATAAAAGAAACATCAGGTTTATTTAAAGAAACTTCAAAATCGAAAAGTTTCGAAATTGCACGCAGTTCAAACTGTGATTCTGTGCCTTTGATTAAAGCTATATACCTCTACGATATTATCTATAAAAATGGGCAAATATATGTAAAGCCAACGATCGGACAGAATTAGATGTATTATTTAACAGATCAGCAGAAATTCGTGAAGAAACTTTTACTGTTCCTTTTTATTCTATTTACAAGTTTCTGCTCCTCCGCCCAGCAGACCAAACGCTTCAACCCCGATACCATCCTTACCATTGTAATTGATTCCGCTGTAAACATTCGTTCACATCATTTAAACGCCCAGGATTTTATTGATGCGGTACTGGCCGATACCGGTTTCTATAAAGCTTTCCGGGATATGAAACGTTTCACCTTCGTGGCCGAAAACCGCATTTACAGTTACGATAAAAAGAACCGGGTAAACGGCAAAATCTACCGGAAAATACAATACAGCCATATTGGCAATAGCCATAAAACCGAATACCTGGCCAAACGCGACAGCGGTTCCATCTATAAATCCAACGGCAAATACCAGCTATATACGGTGGAGATGTTCGACTATATTTTTAACAATGCCTATAATTCCGATTTTGTAAAAGGCCCTGAGCCTCCCGGATCGAACACCAAAAACGAGACTTATAGGGACAAGCTGAAAATGCTCATCTTCGCGCCCGGCCATAAGGTTACGGGGATACCATTTATCAGCAGTAAATCGGAGATATTTTCAAAGGATATGCGGCAGTATTACCTGTACCAGTTTGCTCGGGGTAAATACCTGGATTCAATTCCTGTTTACCGTTTCAGGGTTGTGCGAAAACCGAGCACGGCCGATAATGATGTGGTGATCAAAGAACTGACCACCATTTTTGATACCCGTACCTTCCAGATACTCGGCCGTTATGTCGACCTCACCTATAGCAATCTATTTTTCAGCTTCGACGTCAAGATGAACATCGAGCTCACCAAAGCCGGCGGCGAGCTGTTGCCGGCCAAAGTAACTTACCAGGGTACCTGGGATATTCCTTTTCACAAAACAGAAAGGGCGAGCTTTTTGATCGTACATAAAGGGTATAAGGCTGACTAATCACATTATGACACCTATAGTAAGTAAAAGAAGTTTCTTTGGTTTTTATTTTTACCTGGCAGTGGCCAGCCTCCTTTGCCTGTTACTTGGATTCATGACGATTGGTTTGTTTATCCATTTATACCAAAGTCCGGAATTCGAAACCAGGAATTATGGGCTGCTGCCGATGTTCTGCGGAATAATTGCATTGATGGTTTACCTTTTCTACCGGCTGATAAAACGTTCGCCCGGTATATCTGTCGATGAGTATAGTATCACATTCAACAACAAAGTGACCTATCAATGGGCAGACATTGATAAAATTACGCTTAACGGCAAAGCAGGCTTTTTATTTTTTTACGAAAAGGAAGCGATGACGCTTAAATTTAAGGATGGCAAGACGTTTTATATGATCGACGATCTGTACAGCAATCTTTGGCAGATCAAGCTGTTTATTAAATACCGCGTTATCGATAAAGCTAAAAACGTACCGGCTACAGTTGAAAACCCCGATCCTGCCGAGGCAAAAAATGAAAATTTTTTGTTTTACAAGAGATTTCAACTCTTAAACTTCAGGGGGATAATGCTGTGGATGATCCTTGCCGGACTTGGTTATGCTGCGATTAAAAACATCAGCCATCCGGTCGGGTTGATTTTTATATCCTCTTTCGCGTGCCTGGCATTTTTTGGGCTTTCTTATTTTTTATATTACGTAGGTGTTTCGGATAATTATCTGATTGTAAGAAACCATAACTTTTTTTGGGTAAAAAAGCTATATCGGTTAACAGACATAAAAGAGGTTGTTTTTGAACAGCAAGACAAATGGCCAAATTGTGTGATCGTAATAACTAACGACTTTAAAACTAATTTTTTTCCAGCAGCAACTTTGTGGGGAAGAGATTTCCGCACTTTAAAACAGGACCTGCTTAGCAGAAATATAGCCGTTAGGGACGAAATACGTGCGGGTTAAATAGCAATGATTGCACCGAATTTACCCAATAAAAATCGGTGCAATCATCCTCAAATCGGTGAAATCCCCAAAAATAAAATCGGTGAAATGCCCACAGTAATAGTTACTGTATCTCGCTCAACATCTCCTTTACCGCTGCCTCCAGCTGCTGGTCCTCTCCCGCTAAAACTTTGTTGTATTCGTTAACTACTTTAATATCCGGTTCCAGCTGGTGGTTTTCGGTTGGCGCCGTTTCGCCCGCGCCCCAGGTGGAGATCATCGGGATGCCAAAATAAAGCGTGTTATCAATCTGGTCTTCCCACCAAACGGCTGTGCCCGTTCCTGCCACCGGCATGCCGATCAGCTTGCCAATCTTCAGTTCTTTATAAATATAGGGGAACATAAACGCATCCGAGTAGTTGCCTTCGCTCATCAAAACACAGCTGGGCCTGTCCCATTTGTTCATGGATTCGCCGCCTTCGGTTTTATTGCCCTGCGGGCGAAGCGTCATATACAGCTTACCGCTTAAAAAAGTAGCCAGGTCATCATGCAGCCAGCCGCCGCCGTTAAAGCGGGTATCTACGATCAATGCTTTCTTGTCGATGTTCCGGCCCAAAACTTTATCAAACGTAACGCGGAAGCTCGGGTCGTCCATATCGCGTACGTGTACGTAGCCAACTTTTCCGCCGGAGAGGCTGTCCGTCAAAAATTCCATCCGTTTTGTCCAGCGGTGGTACAGCAGCATATAGCTTTCCATACCGGCATCCATCGGTTTAACCGTTTCCTGGAATTGGCTTCCTGACTTCGGGTCGTGAAAATTCACCTGGGTAAACTTACCGGCCTTATGGTTCAGCAACTTTGCCCAATCATCGGCATCGGTAATGGCAACACCGTCAATTTTATCGATTACATAACCCTTTTTCATTTTCGTGTGTTCCGAATCGAAGGGCCCGCCGGCAATTACTTCTTCAACTTTCAGCCCGTTTCCGCCGGCCGAATAGTCATATAATAAACCAAAAGAGGCGGTATTGTCGCCATCCGGGAAGCGCGGGCCATAGCCGCCGCCGGTGTGCGAGGAGTTCAGCTCACCCAAAAACTCGCTGATCAGCACTTCAAAATCATAATTGTTATTGATGTGCGGCAAAAATTGCGCGTAGTTGTCATGGTAATACTTCCAATCAACCCCCTGCAGTTTTGGGTCGTAGAGTTTTTTAGGAACCTGTTTATAAATATGGTCGAAGATATAGGCGCGCTCTGCAACCGGGTTTAATTCCATGCTGGCGTTTATCTTCACCGGCGTTACTTTTCCGTCATCCACCCCTACTTTCATGATATTGCCATCGGCCAGTACGAATAAAGATTTACCGTCCTTACTCATCACCAATGAGCCATTTGGCGCTTTCAGTTCCGCCAGTACTTTGGTTTCGCCCGTGCGCGGCATGGTTTGCCAAAGATTATAGCCGCTCTCGTAACGCGCCAGGTAAAATAATTTTTCGCCATCGTTGGATAGCTTGGCATCGGCAATATCGGCCGAGCTGATGGTTAAGCGTTTGGTGCGTTCGTCCAGGTTGGTCAAATCGGGTACAAAATCAGGGACTTTAGCCTTGGTAGTGTCTTTCCCTTTTTTGCTCTTATCGTCTTTTTTCTTATCCGTCGAGTCGCGTTTGTCCTGCTCCGCTTTTAAAGCCAGGTCATCTTTGCTTAAGTTGAATTTATCCCATGCGGCCTTGTCAAAAAACATCCCGAACACATCCGACTGGCTGCCGCGGCTTAGGTTTTTCATGCCATTACGGTCGTTAAACCAGTACATCATTTTCCCGTCCATCCCAAACTGTGGTTCAGCGTTGTTAAAACCGCTTTGGGTAAGGTTTACACGCTGCCCGCTGCCATCGGCCTTTATCAGCACGGCCTGGCTGCTAAAAATATGCCCTTCGCTGGATTGCGCCAAAAGATATTTGCCATCCGGCGACCAGGTAAAATATTGGTCGCCATCTGCATAGGAGTAATTTACACCTTCGGGCAATAGTGTAGTTGATGTTTTTGAGGCGATATCGTAAACCTTGATGATATTACGCTCCTCCAGGTAGGCGATCTTTTTCCCGTCGGGCGAGTATACGCCCTGGAATTCGTCCTTATCCGTAGCGATCACCGGTTCGGTGGTCAGCGTGGTCGACGCATAAAAATAGGGCTCGTTTTTGTTGGCGATAGATACCTTATAAATATCCCATGATTTATCCGCCTCCACCGAGTACAATATGCTGCGGCCATCCGGGCTAAACTGGATCATCCGCTCCTGGTAGGGCGTATTGGTGATCCTTTTGGTAGCGTCGCCATCAACCGCGGTAACAAATATTTCGCCGCGGTACACAAAGGCAACCTCCTTACCATCCGGCGAAACTGCTATCTCGCTGGCCTGGCCCATTACCGGGATAGGTTTTACCTGGTCGTTATTAAAATCGGCGCTGATAGAAATTACCACTTTTTGCGGCTGACCGCCTTCTTTAAGTGTATATATTTCTCCATCCTGTGTAAAGGCAAAAACGCCGTTGTCCGAGCGGGACAAGTTACGCACGGGGTCCTTTTCAAAATGAGTTAACTGGGTAATATTATTAATATCCGCTTCGGACGAGCCATATAGGTTTTGGTTGCCGTTGCGTTCGCTCAGATAGTAAAACTTATCGCCGTCTCCCCAAACCGGCTCCCTGTCTTCACCAATGAATGGTGAAACTTTTGTATAGCTTTTAGCCTTGACGTCATAAATCCAGATATCACGCGTTACCGCTGAAGTATGGTGTTTTCGGTATGGGTTTTCATAACCCTTCCGGTCCTGGAAGATGAATTTATCGCCTGTTTTGTTAAAATGCACATATTCGGTCCCGGCGGAATTAACCATCAGGCTGCGGCCGCCTTTTGCCGGCACCTGGTATAGTTTGGTAAAATAATAATCATCCGGGAAACGCACGGAGGTAGCCACATCATACCTGCGGGTACCGAAATAAACGGTTTGATTATCGGGCGAAAAATCGTAGGGAATATCCCTGCTGGAGTTATAAGTAAGCCTTGCCGCGCTGCCGCCGGTTGAGGGCATAATAAAAACGTCGAAATTGCCGTAACGGTCGGATGCAAAGGCAATCGACTTACCATCATGGCTCCAAACAGGGTAGCCGTTGTAGGAGGTGTTGATGGTTAACGGAATGGCTTGGCCACCGGTTGCAGCCACTTTAAAGATGTTGCCTTTGTATTCAAATGCGATCCAGTTGCCATCCGGTGAGATGGCGGGCTGTTGCATCCATAAAATGTGATCCTGGGCGAAAAGCCGGGAGATAAAAAGGCCAATAAACACAATTGTGAGTAGGAATTTTTTCATGTGGTCAGCTATTTGATCACCTAAAGTAATTAAAATTATTTATGATTTCACCGATTATTTCGGGATTACGCCGATTAGCCCGGGATTGCGCCGAATTGGAAATGATTGCACCGATAAGAAAGAAAATGGATTGAAGAGCGATTTTTAGCGCAGGGATTCGGCGGCTTGCTTTATAATTTCATTTCTTTTCACCAACAGTCTTTTCATGTAACTTTTAAGAAAAAGAACGTTCGCCAACTGGCCCAGGACACCCAGCGGCGATTCAAAAATAAAATTGTCGGTCATTAATATTTTGCTGCCTTGCTGCACAAAACGGTGCTCATGCCGGATGGATTTAAACGCGCCGCTCACCTGCTCATCCACAAAATAATCAGGAAATTCAAATTCGGTGATCTTTGAAGTTAAGGTTTGCCGGATGCCAAGGTGTTTAGCCTCCCAGGTTACCGTTTCGCCCAATCCGATCAGCCCGCTGGTGCGGCCGGCAATAGCTTTTTCGCCGGTATGTTTCATGGAATCGGTATGCAAATCGATGCTGCGTGAAAGATCAAAACAGCGTTCGATGGGGGCGTTGATGGTGGTTTGGATAACTACGGAAGGCATTCTTCAAAGTTAAGAAAAGGTTTGAACTACCAGGGTCGCCGCTTTCCGGCCTTGCGCGATGGGTTCCTCTCTTGAGAGGGGCGGGGGTGTGCCATTCAGCTGTAGCGGAAAACGATAGCAAAGAGATTACCCCAGGAACACACCCCTCCACCCCTCTCAAGAGGGGAATCGCACGGGGCCGCCGCTTTTGGGGCCTTGCGCGATGGGCTCCCCTCTCGAGAGGGGCGGGGGTGGTCATTCAGCTGTAGCGGAAAACGGTAGCAAATAGATTACCCCAGGAACACACCCCTCCACCCCTCTCAAGAGGAATCGCACAGGGCCGCCGCTTTATGCTTCTCCTAAAGCCGCCTTTTCCAAAAAAATCGGTGAAATCATCCTAAAATCGGTGTAATCCCAAAAATCAGAATTCCGCATTCTTCGGATACCTCGGAAACGGTATCACATCCCTGATATTCCCCATCCCGGTTACAAACATGATCAGTCTTTCAAAGCCCAGGCCAAAGCCTGCATGCGGGCATGCACCAAAGCGGCGGGTATCCAGGTACCACCACAATTCATCTTTCGGGATGCCCATTTCGTCCATGCGCTGCTCCAGCTTGTCTAAGCGTTCCTCGCGCTGCGAGCCGCCCACCATTTCGCCGATGCCCGGGAACAGGATGTCCATGGCACGTACCGTCTTGCCATCATCGTTCTGGCGCATATAAAAAGCTTTGATCTCTTTCGGATAATCGGTCAGGATCACCGGCTTTTTAAAATGCTTTTCTACCAGGTAGCGTTCATGTTCGGATTGTAGGTCGGTGCCCCAGCCTTCAACCGGGTATTGAAATTTCTTCTTTTTATTCGGGGTTGATTCTTTCAGAATGTCAATTGCTTCGGTATAGGTAAGCCGCTGGAAATCGTTATCCAGGCAAAACTGCAGCTTTTCCAGCAGGTTCATTTCTGAACGTTCGTTTTGCGGTTTTTGCTTTTCCTCTTCAAGTAGACGCTGCGTCAGGAACTCGATGTCGTCAGCATTCTTATCCAAAGCATAGCGAATTACATATTTCATCATGGCTTCGGCCAGGTCCATGTTGTCGTTCAGATCATAAAAGGCCATTTCGGGCTCTATCATCCAAAACTCCGCCACATGGCGGGTGGTGTTGGAGTTTTCAGCCCGAAAAGTCGGTCCAAAGGTATAAATATCGCTCAAAGCCATCGCGCCAAGCTCGCCTTCCAACTGGCCCGAAACGGTAAGATTGGTAGGACGGCCAAAGAAATCTTCTTTAAAATCAATTTCGCCTTCGGGTGTTTTTGGGATGTTATCCAGGTCGAAATTGGTTACGTGGAACGTTTCGCCTGCGCCTTCCGCGTCAGATGCCGTAATTATTGGGGTGTGCAGGTAAACAAAGCCTCTTTCCTGGAAAAATTGGTGTATGGCAAATGCCAGGGCATTACGTACACGGAAAACGGCGCCGAACGTATTGGTGCGGAAACGCAGGTGAGCAATTTCCCGCAGAAACTCAAGGCTTGGCCGGTTTTTTAGCTGCAGAGGATATTTTTCGGGGTCGCAGTCGCCCAAAATTTCAATTTCCCTGGCTTTTACCTCAACCCTTTGGCCTTTACCTAACGAGGCCACCAAAGTGCCTGACGCGCTTAAAGCTGCGCCGGTAGTAATCCGTTTTAACAAGGCAGGATCGGTATTTTCAAAATCGATAACGATCTGCAGGTTATTATTGGTCGAGCCGTCGTTCAAAGCGATGAACTGGTTGTTGCGGAAGGTGCGTACCCATCCTTTAACCACCACTTCTAAATCGGTTTGTTCACTTTCCAGTAATGCTTTGATCTTTGTTCGCTGGCCCATGCTTAGTTTTTTTGAGCGGCAAAAATACGAAATTTGTTCAAAGGCGCCTTCGAAATTGGCATATAAAAACAGAGAGGACGCATTAAAACAGGTTTGGGCATATTTGTCAGTGAGGGGTAGATTTTTAACCGTAAAGGGCGCAAATTCATCATAGGAGGGCACAAAGTTAAGCACTTTGCGACCTTCGCGGTCTTCTCTTTGAGTCCTTTACGGTTAAAATTGTCCATCATAAAAGTAAAAAGCGCTTTATTCAAAACCACATCGAATAATTCTATTCAAAATAATTTTAATGCGTTTGCCCTGTACATAAAAACGGTATTGCCTTTTAAAATTCAGCCGTATAAGTACTGTAGCGGCAAGAATGGGTTTCGTAGCTTTAAGTGTTCACGAAATTCCTCAAAAACGTGGCAGTTTTGACCAAACGAAATTTTAACACGCTAAAAAACAGCGCTTTTCGTTGGCATTTAGGGGGTGTATGTGTGCAAAACGTGAACACTTTAACCCCGTGCGTAGGGGTTGGAAAGCTATTGGAACAGAAGTATTTCTTAAAATTTTAGGTTAGCTTTTAACCATTGCTGCACGTCCTGCTGGCTGGTAACATCGCCGGGCAGTTTATCGTGGATCAGTTTTTCCATCTTATTGCCGGTATTGGCAAACCTGTAGTCCCAAAGGTTCATCAGGCGGTTGATGAGATAAACCACCTCGTTGCCTTCTTCTTTATCAAATGAGGTGTCGTCGGGCCTGCCGTTTACCCGCGGGTCATTCGGCACGTAAGCCGACCATTTATAATCCGAATAATGCAAATTTCGGCGCGAGAACAAGACCATAACAATTGATTTTGTTAAAATTACTCAAAATTAGCGAGACTTCGGCGTTTTTTTGATTATTGGGAATAATCCAGCATTTCCACAGGTTGCCATCAGTATTTTTACAGAATCGGTATATATACTTGAATAAATAAAGCTAAATCTATGAAGAAGAGGTTATTAACGGCAATTGTGCTGGTAATTGCCGCGGCGGGCGTCAATGCGCAGGACATCAAAAGCAAGGATGTGCCGGCTGCGGTAAAAGCAGCTTTACTAAAAAAGTATCCGGAAGCGGCTAAAGTTGGATGGGAAAAAGAGAAAGGCAATTATGAAGCCAATTGGGGCGGAAAGTCAGGGGAAGATAATTCGGTTCAGTTTGCGCCGGCCGGCGAATTTGTCGAGATGGAAAAAGCCATTTCGGTAAGCGATCTGCCAAAAAGTGTTGCACTTTACGTCAAGCAACATTATCACGGCGCGAAGGTGCGGGAAGCAGGCCGCGTAACCGATGCGGCCGGAAAAATCACCTACGAAGCCGAAATAAAAGGGGCCGACCTTATTTTTGATGAGAACGGGGTTTTTATTAAGAAAGACTAATTGTGAGACGCAATATTTTGCGTCTCGGAAAGGAATGAACGATTTAAGGAAAATCCAGCGCGATGACGGGGTTGGAGACGCAAAATATTGCGTCTCTACAAGTTACCAGCCTTTTAATTGTTTAATATAAGCCGTTAACTCGCCCGCGATCAACTTATGCTCGTCAAGGTCGGGATGGCCGCCGCAACCGTTGTGATATTGTTTGGAGAAAAAATATTTGGAAACTCTTCGGTCGCCCGCCGCATTTAGGCTGGCTGTTATAGCGGTAAGATATTTTTGCAACACGGTGCTTAGGGTTTTATCGCCCATCGGGCTGGTAAGGCAAATAATATCGGCTTTGGGGTAGTGCTTCCGGATAGCTTTGACCAGGTTTACGTAAGTGCTGCAAAACAGCGCAGAGTCCTGTTTTGGGCCATCATTCTGCCCCAGGCAAATGGTAACTACGTCGGGGGTATATTTGTCAAAATTCCAGAGGACGGTATCGTTCCGCAAAAACACTTTGTCGTATATCTGCGGCATAACTACGTTCATATTGCAGCAGCTGTGTACCAGGCCGACGCCTGCCAATGCGGTTAAATACCATTGCGCGTCAAGGTTTCGGGAGGTAAGTGCGCCGTAACTCATGTAAGCATTATGCTGGTCGTACCATTGGCCCTTGCCGCACGGTATGACGGAAAGATCCATTCCCGTTCCGCTGGTAATCGAGTCGCCAAAATATTCGATCTTTCTTTTAGGTTTAGCCGGGGGCGATAAAAGTTTTTCACACCTGATTCCGATAAAATCGATGTAGCCGATGTTTGATTCGGTGTCTTTGCAGATCAGGATGGTATGTTCGGAATCGGATAATCCGCCCGGAACGTCGAGCGTGTTTTCTTTCGTGGTTAATTCGATCCGGTATGGGTTTTTACCATCGATGACGATCTCCAGGTAATTATGATTGGCGCCCCCGGCTTCATCGTTGATCAATACCTGGCATTTTGGCCCTTTAAATTTGGCAACGATATAAACACCCGGCGCCCAGGTACGCGGAATCTCCGGATTTGAGTCGTCCATCCTGCCATAATATTGAATATGAGGATCATTAGCTTTAAACAGTTTCAGATCGGCCGGTTTGCTTCGGCCAAATGCGCCGACATTGGCCGACAGTATTAAAAACCAAACGGAAAAGTATCTCATATTTATTTCCAGGAAGGTAAACTTAGTTAATTAGCGAAATCCAAATTAATACTTTTATAGCATTTCTTCCATCAAACCTGTCAAAATAAAAAAGGCGGCTAAAAAATAACCGCCTTTAAAATAGCTTAATCCGAATGATCAATCGGTACCCTGGTCGGGTTGATTTTCGTCTGAAGGAAGGCCCACAATTTTGTAGGTTTTATTGCCATTGGCATCAATTATTTCCTGGTAATAAACGCCATCGGGAGAAACGTATAAAACTTCGCCGTTAACTTTGATCTTGCGGCAATCAGGGGGCAGCTTGGTTACAATATCACCCAACTGGGGGCCTTGCGGCTGATCGTCCTGGATCTGCTGATCGGTATTCAGTACGCCGTCTTTACCGGCAACCACGTACACAACCGTGCCGTCATCCTTAGTAACTTTTTGATAATAAACCCCGTTGCATTCATAATATTGTTCGCCGTTTATAACGATCGATTCCGCATTATCGCAAATCGAGGTAACTTCGGCGCCCACAGGGGGTTCAACCACAGTGTACTCATCGTTGGCGTAAGTGTAAAAGAGGCCGTCATCATAAAAATATTGCGAATCGGCCCAAAAGAAGGGATAATAACCGTAAGGCAGCACTCTGCAATGATACCCCAGGCGGTTGCAATATCCGGTTCGATAATAACCGTGATTTAAATGGTAGTATCCATGTGTCCCCCAATAACCTACGGACGCATGTCCGTAACCAATTTTTGGGGCCGACCGGTAGGAAACAGTTGAGGCAACACCCACACGCGCCGGGTAGCCATAATTACCGCCGCGGTTTACAACCCCTGTGCGGGCAACTGTAACGGGTGCATTGTTGCGCACAATAGCGCCCTGCCTGTATACATAGGTTGGCCTTTGTGATGTCGATGTTACGCCGCGAACGCCCGCGCCGCCCGAATACCTTGATCCACCGCCGCCTGACGAACGGGCCACACCAGAATTGCCTGATGAGCGGCTAACGCCTACGCTACCACCGCCGCCGCCTGATGAATGGCTACCGCCAACACTACCACCGCCGCCGCCGCTGCCAGATGAATGACTGCCGCCACCACCGCCGCCGCCGCCACCACCCGAAGGTGTAGTATGTTGAGCAAGGGCTGGAAAAGCTAAAAACAAGCACATGCCTGTACCTGCCGCTATTTGAATCAGATTTTTATAAAGTGCTTTCATGACATTAGGTTATTAAAAGAACACGTAAAAAATTAAGAGAGGAACTATATGCTTACAGACTATCCTAATCTTAAATGGTTTAACGCGTGCTGAGTAACAAATATTTGATAAATGTACTAAAAAACAAATTATTTTCACGGGGAATGCAACAATGTTACAAAAATAAACATCGGCTGCATTTTTGCTGCACCTTCTGCAATACGCCGTTCATTATCCCTGAATGACATTTCATCCGATTTTATGCTGATATTTAAAGTGGTTTAACCAGTTTTGTTGAATATGGATAGGCCCGAAAATAAATATTTCAAATTGTCGCTGGCTAAAACCAACTTGGTTTACGGTTTGATGGGCCAGGCAGTCGGCCTGATCATCTGTATATTTGAATCGGTAATAAATAATAAATTAATTCCTTTAAAACAGTTCATAACAAGCCTGATCTTCAGTGCCATTATTTCATTAACCATTACCAATTCCATCTACTTTGTTACTTGTTTATGGCGTTCAAAAAATCTTCCGTTATGGCAGTTTATATTGATATTTTATGGCTGCAGCATATTTGGAATGCTGGTAGGGGTTGAACTGTCATACCTGGCAACGTCAATTATTTATACTGTTCCGTACCATTTTTTTAGCCATTTTAGCGATATCCGCTTCAACCTTTTGATTGTAGTGGTTGTGAGCACGATCATTTATGTTTACAGGTATCAGAAAGGCGCTATGACTGCAAAGCTTAGGGAAAAAGAACTCGACCTGGTTAAAGCGAAACAGTTAAGAACGCAAGCTGAACTGCAAACGCTGCAATCAAAAATTAACCCTCATTTTTTATATAACTCCCTTAACTCAATCGCCAGCCTGGTTCGCGTTGATGCTGACAAGGCTGAGGATATGACGCTGAAGCTTTCCCGCTTGTTCAGGTACAGCGTAAGTTCGCCACCGGGAAACACCGCCACGGTGAAACAGGAAATGGAAATTGTGGAAACTTATCTCGACATTGAAAAAGTTCGTTTTGGCGACAGACTGGTATTTTCGACACAGGTTGATAAAAGCGCAGAAGATGCCCTGATACCCCGCTTTTTAATACAGCCTTTGGTTGAGAATGCTTTAAAACATGGCCTGAATGATATGGCCCGGAATGGTGAATTATCTGTCGATATAAATAAGGCAAACGATCACATCTTAATAACGATTGCCGACAACGGCAAACCTTTCCCCGCCGAGTTGAATACTGGGTATGGCCTGCAAAGCACCTATGATAAATTGTCGCTGCTATATGGCGAAAATTGCATGGTGCAAATAACCAATGCGCCTCAAAAACAGATCAGTGTAAAAGTACCAGCCGTTTATGAATAAGATTTGGAAGACATTGATCATTGATGACGAAGAACTGGCCCGAAAAAGGCTGATGCGTTTGTTAACGGCCTTTGATTCAATTGTAATACTCGGCGAGGCTATAAATGGGCAGGACGGGATAGATAAAATTGAAAAACTGCAGCCCGACCTCATTTTTTTAGATATCGAAATGCCGGTATTTAACGGGTTCGAAATGCTTGCCCGCTTAAAACATCAGCCGAAGGTGGTATTTATTACAGCTTACGACCAGTATGCGATCAAGGCGTTTGAGGAAGATTCGATGGATTACCTGCTTAAACCGATTGAGCCGGAACGATTGGAGAAAACCATAAAAAGGCTAGGGCAAACACAAGCAAACCTACCCGATTACCTTCAACTGAATGAATTGATAAAACAGCTAAAAGTTAAGGAAGAGATAAAAACCTTAACCGTTAAAATCGGCGACAAAATACTGCTGATAAAACTCGATACCATTGTTTTTATCGAGGCCGAAGACAGATACGTATTTCTGCACACCATCGACGGGAAAAAACACCTGACCGATTTTACTATTGCGTCGCTGGAGGAAAAATTATCATCCGCGTTCGTTCGCATTCACCGCAGCTATATCATCAATAGCGACTTTATTAAAGAGATCAGGAGGGGCTTCAACGGCGCATTTGTTTTTGTGATGAGCGATAAAGAAAGCACCCGGTTAACTTCGAGCAGGGCAAACGGGGATATGCTGCGAGAGCGGTTTGACATTTAGCCGGCCAGCAATTCAAATTTCTTCCGCCACAAACAAAAACGAATCATCAAATTGAAGGCTAAAAAAACCGTCCCCTATGGTTTTGTAGCGATGGTCGCTTGTTTGTTCAAGCCCTTTTAAAATGAGGTTATTTCCTTTGCTCAGCAGTTTGATCAGCTCGCCCTTCGTCTTCCATTTACTGAAACCGCTGCTTACCGGGTAAATTTTATGCTGATCGCTAAAGATAACGAGATTTATCAGGTTGACAAAAGGTTCATAATCACCCAGGTTTAACTCGTCAGTTATAATGTTTACCGAAGGATGGCCATTGTCGGCAAGAAATTTCAATGCTGCTTCGGTTAAGTTTCCGTCTCTGGCTGAGATAAGTTTAACATCAGATTGTGATACATCTGCCGGATGTTCGGCGATGATCCGGTCAATCTTAATTTCTCTGCTGGAAAGGATTTCAGCAGTATCGGGTGTTGCGATAACCGTCGGGCTCCATTCCAGCAACTGACCAAGCAGTTCGTCAGGGAAATTATCAAGACCCAGCACCAGTAATGCGGGCTCCTGTTTTTCGCGGACGATGTGGTGGGATGACATTAACTAAGATTTATGCGATTTTAAGGATTTACAAGAATAGTTTGGTAATATCTTAAAATTATTTGCAGTATAAGTTTTCAGTTTGGCCCCTTTGGTTCTTGTAAATCCTTTTTATCCTTTAATCTTAGTTAATATATCCGGCGATAAAATTCTTTAACTACCTGGTCAGGGTCGACGGCCAGGTTTATCGCCGCCGACACAGCGATGCCATGGATACCGGTTTCAAGCAGGTGTTCTACATCCTGCAATTGGATGCCGCCAACTGCGATTACCGGTATATCAATTTCCGGATGTTTAGCCAGTTCGCGGTAGCCGTCAAAACCCAGCAAAGGTTTGTTATTCGGCTTTGTATTGGTATGCGCAAAAGGGCCATAGCCGCAATAGTCAACCACGCCTGAGTTTTGCACTTTCAAAAGGCTTTCCAAATTGGTGGCTGATGCACCCATTGTTTTATCATCACCTATAATTTCCCTTATCGCCGCCCAATCTGCATCAAAATCTTCGATGTGTACGCCCTGTGCATCAACTTTATCCAGCAAGTGATAATGATTGGTAAGGATAAGCGTGGCGCCCCAATCGTCGCAAAGCGTGGCAATTTCATTGATCTCTTCGATCAAATCACTATCTGTTTTAGTAAGGCAGCGGTATTGTACCCAGTTAGCGCCGGCTTCGCAGGCAACAATTGCTTGTTCAATATGACTGCGGTGCGGCAGGTCCTGGGTAAGGTAATGGAATTTGGAAATGTATTTTTTCATAGTGTCTGAACCTTGATTTTTAGGATTAACGGATGGTCATGATTAAATTTTGTCGCAACTGTCTGAACCATGATTTATAGGATTAGAGGATTGCCAGGATTTACTATCAGCCACAAACCAGAAAATCTTTTTCATCTTTTAAATCCTAAAATCGTGTTCAGACAGTTGTCCGAACCATGATTTATAGGATTAGAGGATTGCCAGGATTTACTATCAGCCACAAACCAGAAAATCTTTTTCATCTTATAAATCCTAAAAATCGTGTTCAGACATTATTTCAACACCCCCGGTATCGGTTGCCCGATGCTGCCGTTGGGCGCCTGTATGTGCAACAAAGAAGCCACTGTCGGCGCAATATCCGTCATGTGCGTTTCGCGGACAGTGCTGCCATGTTTAATACCCCAACCCATAAACACCAGCGGGATGTGGTTATCATAAGGGTTCCAGGTGCCATGGGTGGTGCCTGTCGGGCCGCCGTCGCCCGAGCCATGACCGGTAAACCAGGCCGGTTGCAAAATGATTTGTATTTCACCACTATTAGCGATATTATAGCCGTTAACGATGCGTTTGCGCAATGCTTCCGGAATGGCCGCCGATTCCGCTTTTTTCATATCCACTGCAAACGCAACAGCCGGTTGCTTCAGTAAAAAGGCGATACAATCCTTTTTTATATCCTCTTCATTTAATTTCTCCGCGTTAATATCATGATAGTTTAAATTAACCTGGTAGTCGTTCAGGCTAATCACCAAACGGTCCGACTTAAATTTTTCAGATAAAGTTTTATTTAATTCTTTTAAAACCTTTCCGTCATCCCAAACGCCTGCTGGGATTTTATTGTCATTCAGGAAAGCTGTGTTATGGGCAGCGCCGTGATCCGCGGTCAGGAACACGGTATAGTTACCTTTACCCACTTTGGCATCCAGGTAAACCAGGAAATTGGCTATCTCCCTGTCCAGGCGCAAATAGGTGTCTTCAATTTCCACCGCATTTATCCCAAATTGGTGCCCGATGTAATCAGGAGAGGACAAACTGATCGCTAAAAAGTCGGTTGCCTGGTTTTGGCCAAGTTTTTCTGCATTGATAGCGGCGATTGCCAGGTCGAGCGTGATGGTATTACCGTAGGGAGTAGAGCGAATCAGGCCAAGGTTCCCTTTATACAGAGCCGATGTTTTTACCGGCAAAGTAGGAGCATCGGTTCCTTTAAATTTTCCTTCATATTTGGTATTATCGGGTGTGCTTTGCACGTAGGTATCGATCGGGTACAAAGTATTCCAATCCAATTTCAAATAGTTCTCAGCAAGTTTTTGATCGTTAAAATCTTTTACCCATTGGGGCAGGTCGCTCATGTAATAGGTGCTGGTGATCCAGTTTCCGGTTTTATCATCAAACCAATAGGCTGCGTTTGCTGTGTGGCCGGCCGGCAATATCCCGCCGCGGTCCTTTAAAGCTATGCCAATTACTTTTGAACGGAAGTTGGTCGCCAGCCTTAACTCATCGGTGACGGTGGTGGTTAACAGGTTGCGCGGCGACATTTTACCCGCCGAAGAGGTACTTCCCACAGTTTGTACTGTTGTATCCTCTGTACAATACATGCCTTTCCCGGTGGCCTGTACTATCCAGTCGTTACCTGCTATGCCGGTTAGTGCGGGTACCGAGCCGGTATAAATACAGGTATGCCCGGCCGCAGTTACAGTGGGAATATAGTCCACCTGTGTGTTTTCGCAGCTATAGCCTTCATTTAACAGCCGCTTGAAGCCGTTGTCCTGGTAGCGGTCGTAATACCGGTACAGGTAATCCCAGCGCATTTGGTCAACTACGATGCCCACTACCAATTTGGGGCGAGGCAGTTCGGTTGAGGTTTTAGTGGCAGTGGCAGTAGCAGTCGGGGTGGTTCTTTTCTTTTTGGTTTGCGCTGATACGGATACCGCAACAAAAATTGACAGTGCAAACAGCAGGTATTTAATTCTCATTGTGAAGACGATTTTTGGTCAAATATCTGCAACTGTCTTTGATATGCAATGTGATATTATTGTTAACAATTGTCTTAACCGTTGATTAAGCTGATTGTTATGATTTCCCTGATGAGAAGCAGATCATTTTGTCAAGGTGAGCCGCCGATAAGGGTCAATAAAATCATAAAAATCAGCTTAATCAACGGTTCAGAATCTAAGGTTCAACCCCAGTAAAAAGTTAACAGGCGCCTGCGGGAAAAAGTAATTATAATTCACCACCTGCCCGCTTTCAATATCGGGGTATGTTGCCCCGTTCGATTCATATTTCTCGCTGAAAATATTGTTGATCAGCAGCGTAACGCCGATATTTTTGGCCCAGGATGTTTTAAAGTTGTAGCCCAGTCTCAAACCGTTTAAAAAATAACTATCCAGGTAACGGTTTGATGTAGGGTCAGCCGGTGCGTAACCGGGCGGGTTAATGTTGGAGGTATTATCCAAATATTGTTTGCCAACATATTTGCTGATCAGGGCGATCTCCGCACCACTCACCGGCCGGAAGCTGATCGTACTGGAGCCAATAAAATCCGGTGAGAAAGCAATATCCGTTTTTTTGTAGGTATATTCTACTTGTGTATTATTGTCATAGTCGTACAAATATTCCTGGAAACCCTCCACTTTATTGCTGCTCAATGCTGCCGTTGCCGACCATACCAATTGCCGGCTGATGCGTAAAGAGCCATCAAACTCCAACCCCTCGCGGTAGCTGTTTTTTACGTTGCTGCGCACCTGGTCGCCTACATCATTCAATGCTCCGGTTAAAACCAGCTGGTTATCATACAGCATGTAATACGCATTCAGCCCACCGCTGAAAATGCCTGTTTGGGTGCGGTAGCCGACTTCCCAATCTTTTAGGTTTTCCGGCTTCGGACGGCTATTAGGTGTTGATTGCGTGTAATCATCCCTATCCGGCTCATGATTACCCACCGCAAACGAGGCATAAACATTATTATCCGGGTTAAACTGGTAGGTTAAGCCGGCCTTCGGATTAAAAAAATCGAGCAATACCTGCTGCTGCACATTTTGCAGTTGATCATTAAAACCAAGGAACGAATAAGAAATATGCCTATACTGCATATCAGCATAAAGCGTCAGTTTACCAACACGGTAATCAGCTTTGCCGAAGATATTGAAATCCGTTTTAAAGGCGTCATCGCGGCTGTACTGGTAGTCCGGCGGGATATCGGTGCTTTGCTGCGTCCATTCAATGTTGTCATAGTGTGCGCCGCGGTATTCGTTATAAGCGCCGCCGAGGCCTAGGTTCAGCTTCTTTTCGGGCTGATAATTCAAATTATAAGTCACGCCATAAAACTTATTGTTGAGCCATAAGCGGCGGGTAAGATCGGTTGTACTGATCGTATCGCCGCCTATAATAACCGGTGTAATGCGATAACTGGCCAGGTTTTGCTGGGGCTGGTATTCTTCGTAGTAACCAAAGCCACGTGTATAATGCAGCGCCCCGCTGAACGACAGCTTATCCGTTATTTTTTGGTCGACCAGCAACTGGTAGTGGTCCTGGGTATAATTATCCGTTTGGTTTTTATAGAAAGGCGCGGTACCATTCAGGTTTTCACTACCCAGCGGGTTGTAGGTGCGATTACCCGCTTTCAGGCTATCTTCCGGTTCACCGTCCCAGGCCTGGTAGGTATGCTCGGTACCCCCGAAAGTGTTGAAGCGGATAACCGTGTTCTTGCTGTAATATGCCCCGGTTAAAAAATAGGATTGCAGGTTAGAAAACGCCCTGTCGATATAGCCGTTTGAGTAAATGTGCGATAAACGCCCGTCGAAACTAAAATGTCCGCCGAGCAGACCTGTGCCAATATTCAGCGTGTTTTTTACCGTTCCGTACGAGCCGATGGAATTATTTAATTCAGTATACGCGGTGTCATTCCGCGTAGTGGTTTGGATGTTGATGCTGGCCCCGAAAGCGCCGGCGCCGTTGGTGGATGTGCCCACACCACGCTGGATCTGGATGTTATCAACCGACGACGCAAAATCCGGTACGTCCACAAAAAAAGTGGCCTGTTCTTCCGAATCATTGTAGGGAATGCCGTTTATGGTGACGTTAATGCGCGTTCCATCCGATCCCCGGATATGGATATAAGTATAACCTACCCCTGCACCCGCATCCGACTGTGTTACCAGTGATGGTGTTTGATCCAATAAAAATGGCAAATCCTGTCCCAAATTATTTTTGGCGATCTGCTGCTTGTTTAAGTTGGTAAACGTTGTCGGCGCATTTTTGGCTGCCCGCGTGCCATTAACGGTAACCTCTTCGGTTAAAATCGAACTTTTTTCAAGGATAAAACTTACCAACGCATCATCCTTTAAAATAAATGCTTTGGTTTCCGTTTCATAACCGATGTAGGAAGCTTTCACCACATAATTTCCAACTGGCAATTCGGTGAAGCGATAATGCCCGCCGGTATCGGTAACGGTTTTAAGGTTGACGTTGGAGATACTGACCGTCGCTCCGGGCAAAGAAATACCGTCCGCACCGGTCACCCGGCCGGAAACGGTGAATTGTGCCGACGCCAAAAAAGGCAGCAGCAGGGCGCAAAACGCCGCAAGTAAAATTTTCAAAATAAATAAACTAATTAGTTAAACCATCTGCCTACCAGGGTGGATAAGCAGTACACTTAACTTTACCTCTCCCTACGCCGGCATTACCCGGATCAGGTGTATGTTGGGAACTGTAGAGACGCAATATTTTGCGTCTCCGGCTGTGCATGAGCGAGACGCAAAATATTGCGTCCCTACACGGGTTGGCCCACAACAACGGGTTTGATCTCAGCCTGTCTTTCAGTTTGATTGCTCAAAGCAAGGCACCCCTTGAGAAAAATATTAGGGCAAAGGTAGTGTTTGATTTCGGATTTTTCACAATTGTTTATTTCAGCGGTGCTCAAGAAGGCCTCGCCGTTTCGGACGTTCGATTTCGAAATGCAATGATATATCCGTAAATTTGGTTAAATAAAACGTGGTTATGTCGACAATTGAATTGAAGGAAAAATTGATGAAGAAAATCAATGGTATTGAAGATGAGGCATTGCTGCACGAAATAGCTGACTTCGTTGATTTTGAGGTTGAAAGCGATGATGTATATGTATTAAGTCCCGAAGAGGTTGAAGCGGTTAAAGATGGTATCAACCAAATGGAAAGTGGAATGGCGATATCAAATGAAGAGGCGCGTAAAATTTTTGATAAATGCCTCGGAAAATAGAATGGTCGCCAAGGGCTGTCCGGGAATGGGCCAAAATATTGAGATACTGGGTAAAAAGAAACAAATCCTATGAGTATAGCTTAAAACTTGACCAATTATTCATTGAAAAATTTGACATAATCATTAACGCTCCAGGTACGGGCAGGAAAACCGACTTTACGATGGTGCGGATAAAGATTATTCATCACAATAAAATATATTACCGCATTTATCCGGAAAAAATAGAGATCCTTGCCATTTGGGATACCCGACGAAACCCTAAAAAATTCAATCTGTAGAAATAACCTCATATTATCTACTTTTTCCTTCTTTCGGAATTCGGATGTTCGATTTCGGATTTGTGAGATTATGCGTAAATTTGATAAAAGCAATATTATGAGTACCGCAGAATTGAAAGAGAAAATCATAGCCAAAATCGTTGCAACAGACGACGACGAACTTTTGGAACACATTTCTGATTTGATAGAATTTGAACATACTGACGTTTATCAAATGAGCCCAGGAGAAATTGAAGCCGTAAACGAGGGTTTAGAACAATTTAAAAATGGTCAATGGTTAACTCATGATGAATCAAATAAACGCGCGGAAGAATGGCTAAAGAAATACGATGGTCAGTAAGAGCGGATCAGGACAGGATTGATATTTTTAAATATTGGACTAAACGGAATAAATCAGCTGCTTATAGTATAAAATTGAATGGGTTGTTTATAGAAAGTTTAGAAAAACTTATTGGGCACCCTGATTTGGGAATAGAAATAGACAGTCCTTTAATAAGGCGGATAGTGGTGACACATTATCTTATCTACTATGAAATTAATTCCGATTTTATTAAGGTCTTAACTATTTGGGATAGTCGGCGCAATCCTAAAAAATTCAAACTATAGAAATAATCTGATCTAATCTGCTTTTTACTTCTTTCTGAATTCGGAATTTCGATTTCGGATTTTAACAATTGTGGATTTTGGTATGGCGAGATTTAATTATTTGCAATGTTCATCAATATTCTCCTGCACCATGGAATCACCGAGTTTCAAGGCACGATGGTAATCCTCACATCCGCCCCTCTTGTCACCCATATCTACTTTACAATTTCCCCGAAGCACGAAAGCTGCGCTATTATTATTGTCAAATGAAATCGCCCTATCATAATACATGAGTGCATTCGCCAGTTTTTCTAAACCGTAATTTGATTGGCCGAGTCCGATTAATGTATGCGCGATGTCCTCATTACTACCTGAATTTATCTCAATAGCCAAGGCTTCTTCATAATTTAAAATAGCCTCTTCATACCTTTTTAACTCCATTTTACAAACGCCGAGAAAGTAATAACCATCAGGGCTTGATGGATCGATATCAATCATCTTAATAAAAAGTGAGATCGCCTCCTCAAATTGATTTTGATCCAGTTTTACACTGCCTAACCCAAACCAAAGGCCCTGATCGTCGGGGCGAAGGGCAATTGCCTTATTTAAGTCTATTTCGGCCAACTCGAATTGTCTTAACTTTGCCCTGCATTGTCCCATAGAAGCGAAAATGGAAGCTGTCAACTCATCTTTTTGGATTGGATTAAGTTTTGATTTTTCAAGTAATCCTAATGCCATCAAAAACTTGTCGAGTGCTTCCTGGTAGTTCTTTTGCAGATAATCTTCACTGCCTATTTTGAATAACCTAGCACTGCTTGATTGCGTATTACTATTTCTAAGGAAGTCGAATAAGCCCATGGTTTAATGATAATAATCGAATCTCGTTATTTTTCCGACAAAAACTATTCGACATTAAAAAACCTTTTACCTTTCACCTTTCACCTTTCACCTTTCACCTTTCACCTTTTACCTTTTACCTTTCACCTCCTCTTTCTCCTTTCACCTCAAAAACGTACTTTTGCAGACTTTTACATAAACTCCTATGCTACGTACACATACTTGCGGTGAATTAAACATCAGTGATCTTGGCCAAACGGTTACCCTGTGCGGCTGGGTGCAAAAATCGCGGGACCTGGGCGGCATGACGTTTATCGACGTGCGCGACCGTTATGGTTTAACCCAACTGGTTTTTAATACGGATAGCGATGCCACCCTGCGCGAGCAGGCGCGCGGTTTGGGCCGTGAGTTTGTGATAAAAGTTACCGGCAACGTACTGGAACGCGCGAGCAAAAACCTGAAAATGCCCACCGGCGAGATCGAGATCGTTGTTACCGACATTGAGGTTTTAAACGCTGCCAAAATACCGCCGTTTTTGATTGAGGATGATACCGATGGCGGTGAAGAGCTGCGCGCCAAATTCCGTTACCTGGACTTACGCCGCAATCCCGTGCGTAACAACCTGATGCTGCGCCACAAGATGGCACAGGAAGTGCGTAAATACCTGGATGGCCTGGATTTCATCGAGGTGGAAACCCCGGTGCTGATCAAATCAACCCCGGAAGGCGCCCGCGACTTTGTGGTGCCAAGCCGCATGAACCCGGGCGAGTTTTACGCATTGCCCCAATCGCCCCAAACGTTTAAACAATTGCTGATGGTAAGCGGGTTCGACCGTTATTTCCAGATCGTTAAATGTTTCAGGGATGAGGACTTACGGGCTGACCGTCAGCCGGAGTTTACCCAGATCGACTGTGAAATGGCCTTCATCACCCAGGAAGATATTTTGCATATTTTCGAGGGGCTGACACGTCACCTGTTTAAAACGGTAAAGGGCATCAACCTGGACAAATTCCCGAGGATGCAATATTCGGACGCGATGCGTTTGTACGGGTCCGACAAACCGGATATCCGTTTGGGGATGGAGTTTGTAGAATTAAATGATCTGACCAAAGGCAAAAACTTTGGCATTTTTGATAATGCTGAATTGGTTGTTGGCATCAATGTAAAGGGCTGTGCCGAATATACCCGCAAACAAATTGATGAATTAACCGAATGGCTTAAACGGCCACAGATCGGCGCTACCGGAATGATCTATTGCCGCTATGGCGCCGATGGAACGTTAAAGTCATCGGTTGATAAATTTTACGGTGAGGATGACCTGACCAACTGGGCAGCCGCATTTAATGCTGAACCCGGCGACCTGATGCTGATCCTGGCCGGCAAAACTGATAAAGTACGCAAGCAATTGGGCGAACTCCGTTTAGAAATGGGCGCCCGTCTCGGCTTGCGCGATAAAAATATTTTTGCGCCCCTTTGGGTGCTTGACTTCCCATTGCTGGAGTGGGACGAAGAAAGCGGCCGCTATCACGCGATGCACCATCCCTTCACCTCGCCAAAGCCGGAAGATATCCCGATGCTGGATACCGCGCCGGGCGAGGTCAGGGCAAATGCCTACGACATGGTGATCAATGGCGTCGAAATTGGCGGCGGCTCCATCCGTATTCATGACAGGGCGCTGCAATCGCTGATGTTTAAACACCTTGGTTTTACGCCCGAAGAGGCACAAAAACAATTTGGTTTCCTGATGGATGCCTTTGAATACGGCGCTCCGCCACATGGCGGTATCGCCTTCGGGTTCGACAGGTTCTGCTCTATTTTTGCGGGACTAGACTCTATCCGTGATGTGATCGCTTTCCCAAAAAATAACTCCGGCAGAGATTTGATGATCGATACACCATCGACCATTTCGGAAGCCCAGATGAATGAGTTGAAGATAAGAACAACCGTCTGAACTAAGATTTATAGGATTTGAGGATTGCCTTGATGTTGTCCTTAAAATAATCGTAAACTATGAAAAAAGTACTGTTTTTGCTATTGCTGTTTTGCGCTACAAAAGCGTTTCCACAAGATATTTTTAATGCGATTGAAAATAAAAACTATGACCAGTTAACCGAACTGGTAAAAACAAAAGATAACGTAAATGCGCGGGGTAAAAACAAACTGACCCCATTACTCCGGGCAGTTGGGCTCAACGATTTTAAAGCCGTAAAAATATTGGTTGAAAATGGCGCCGATATTACGCTTACCCCAAATTCAGGCTGGACACCATTAATGTTAGCTTGCCAAAGTGCGGGTATAGAAATCGCAAGCTATTTGATTGACAAAGGTGCAGACATAAACACAAAGGATGAGCACAATTGGTGCCCGATTATTATCGCGTCAAGAAATGGGCAAACTGAAATTGTGGCCTTGTTAATCAAAAAAGGAGTGGATGTGAATAGCCTGGCGCAGGACAATTCCAGCTCTCTTCTAATTGCTTCCTACAAAGGCCATCTCGATATTGTAAAGTTATTACTTGAAAACGGCGCTAAAACTGAATTTGTTGACCGAGATAAGGAAACGGCACTATTTTTAGCTGCTCAACAAGGGCATGCGGAGATTGTTAAATTGTTGTTGCAATACCATGCCGACAAAACATTTGTCGGCGGTAAAGACGGCGTAAGCATTTGCCAGGCAGCTAAAAACGCTGGTTATAAGGATATTTGCGATTTGCTATAAACATTCCTTTTTCTTTTATCTTAGTGAAAAATCCCTGAGATGAAAAAACTATTCCTGCTTGCCTTTTCCGCGTACGCAATACCTTGCATCGCCCAAAGTTCCCTTAAAGAAATTGCTGCCAAAAAAGCCGATTCTATACAAACTCAAGTAGTTGCATGGCGCCGCGATTTTCATGAAAACCCGGAACTCGGTAACCGCGAGGTGCGTACGTCGGGCATCATCGCAAAATATTTAACTTCACTGGGGTTGGAGGTGAAAACAGGTATTGCGACAACAGGGGTTGTGGGTATTTTACGCGGCGCTTATCCCGGCCCGGTAGTGGCGTTGCGGTCGGAAATGGATGCTTTACCGGTAACGGAACGTACGCCGGTGCCATTCGCTTCAAAAGTTAAAACCACTTACAACGGGCAGCAAGTTGGTGTAATGCATGCCTGCGGGCACGATTCGCACATGGCTATGCTGATGGCCGTGGCCCAGATACTTACGTCGATGAAAGGCCAGCTACATGGAACTGTTAAATTTATTTTTCAACCTGCTGAAGAAGGCCTGCCGCCTGGAGAGGTTGGTGGCGCGGAAGAAATGGTTAAGGAAGGTGTGCTGGAGAATCCGAAAGTGGATGTGATCTTTGGCCAGCACATCATTTCATATATCCCCACTGGCACACTTGTTTACCGCCCGGGAGGAGAAATGGCAGCAGTAAATGGGTTTCATATCATGGTAAAAGGAAAATCCTCCCATGGCGCTATGCCATGGCAGGGTATCGATCCCATAATCGTATCGGCACAGATCATCAATAACCTGCAAACCATTGTGAGTCGCAATGTGAATATAACCGAAAACCCGGCGGTGGTAACCATCGGCGCTATCAGGGGCGGCAATCGCGGAAATATTATACCGGATTCGGTGGAGATGGACGGCACGCTACGTTCGTTTACCGATGCTGACAAGAAATTGCTGTGGGATAAAGTGAACCAAATTGCAACCGCCACGGCCGAAATGCAGGGCGCAACGGCAAAAGTTACCCTGGGGAACAGTTACCCGGTAACTTTTAACGACCCGGCTTTAGCTGCCAAAATGCTTCCGTCGCTGCAGAAAACAGCTGGGGCTGCAAATGTAAGCCTCGGCCCGCCGGTAACAGGAGCGGAGGATTTTAGCTTTTACCAGCAAAAAGTACCTGGTTTGTTTTTCTTTTTAGGAGGAATGCCAAAAGGCGGCGATCCAAAAACTACACCGGCAAACCATTCGCCGGATTTTTATGTTGAAGAGAGTGGTTTTGCATTGGGCGTAAAAGCCATGTGTAATTTGACGCTGGATTATATGGCCATGAATGGTAAGTGATAATTCAACATATTTAATCAAGAAATCGATTTGTCCATCTGAAATCGGAGAAACTTACGAAGTTTTTAAAACTTCGTAAGTTTTGGCGCAATTGAACATAATTGCCTAACTTTGCTGTCAAGAATTTCTATAAATCTTCCCAAAGATGTAATTAGCTCACAACATCCGCATTATTACAAGGACAACCAGCCATAAGGCTGCAATCTTTCCCTGTTTAAAAACCCAAATGTTGACAGTTTATTAAGACCTTTACGGATTCAGACGGGAAACTTTCGTTTGTGATCAGGTGTTATATTTAATGCGTTATCCACGTCTTAGATAAAGCTGCCCGATTAGCCAGTAGAGGGTCATTTGACGATTAAAGACCATTTAAATGAGACAAAAATTTTATGATACTGCTGTGAAGCAGGAAAGAGCTGTTTTGGTTGGCGTAATAACGCCAAATGAAACCGAAGAACAGGAAAAAGAATATTTAGAAGAACTGCAGTTTTTGGTTGAAACGGCCGGCGCTTCGACGGCCGCTACTTTTACGCAAAAATTGCAACGGCCGGACAGGGCTACCTTTGTCGGTTCGGGCAAGCTGGAAGATATTAAGGCTTATGTTACTGCCGAAGAAATTGATATGGTAGTGTTTGACGACGAGTTGACGCCATCGCAGTTGCGCAATATTGAAAAAGAACTGGGGGTAAAAATACTCGACCGTAATAACCTCATCCTCGACATATTTGCCGGTCGCGCGCAAACGGCACAGGCAAAAGCCCAGGTGGAATTGGCGCAGCTGCAATATTTGCTGCCGCGACTAACCCGCTTATGGACGCACCTTGAACGCCAGAAAGGTGGTATCGGTATGCGTGGCCCTGGTGAATCGCAGATTGAGACCGACCGCCGGCTAATTCTAAACAAAATCGACCTGCTGAAAGAAAAGCTGAAACATATTGACAGGCAAAACGAAACACAGCGTAAAAATCGCAATCAGTTGATCCGCGTGGCGCTGGTAGGTTATACCAACGTGGGCAAATCCACCATTATGAATATGCTTTCCAAATCGGAAGTATTTGCGGAGAATAAACTGTTTGCGACGCTGGATACTACGGTTAGGAAAGTGGTGATCGGGAACGTGCCATTCCTATTGTCGGATACCGTTGGATTTATCCGCAAGCTGCCGCATCATTTGGTGGAGTGTTTTAAATCGACCCTGGATGAAGTACGCGAGGCAGACATCTTAGTTCACGTGGTGGATATTTCACACCCTAACTTCGAGGACCAGATCCACACAGTAAACGAAACGCTAAAAGAGCTTGGCGCAATAGATAAGCGCATGATCACTGTTTTTAATAAGATCGACGCCTATAAACCGGAGCAGAACAATGTTGAAGTGGCGAATGAGCCGCTAACCTTAAACGACTTTAAAAACAGCTGGATGGCCAAAAACAACAGCCCGGCGATATTTATTTCGGCAACAAAAAAGGAAAATATCGATGAATTCCGGTCGCTGTTGTACGAAGAAGTGAAAGCATTGCATGTGGAAAGGTATCCGTACGACCAGTTGTTGTATTGATAATTGCCTCAGAAAAAACGACGACGCGATGCATCGCGTCTCGAACCCAATTTTTAGAGGACGCTACGCCGCATCGCGTCTCGAACCAATCCCTTCGGACAAAGACGCGATGCATCGCGTCTCTACGAATGTAGCTTTCTTGACGCCGGTAATCCCGATTTTTTGGTTTCCTTTGCGGCATGGATCAGTTCCCGGCCCAATATTCTACGCTTTCCGCGATCGCCCTAAAAGATTTTATTGAACACGCTTACGGATTGGGGCAACTTACCTGCCGTTTGCTGACGAAGAATGTGAGCGATACCTACATTTTGGAGGCTGGGGAGTCGAAATACATTTTAAAGATTTACCGGCATGGTTATCGTCCCTTAGATGAGATAAAAGGAGAGGCAGAATTACTCAACATTTTAAAAGATGGCGGCGTTCCTGTGTCCTATCCGATAAGGGATTTGTTGGGCAACGAAATACAACATTTTAATGCTGCCGAAGGTGTACGTTATGGAATTTTATTCAGTTTTGCAATTGGTAAGGTGGCGCTTATCCCGGATAATAATCAGCTAAAAATCATCGGGCGAAATATTGCCGCTATGCACAATATCACTGCCGCTTGTCATTTGCAGCATGAGCGGCCGGTATACGATGTTTATTCGACGCTTGAGCGCCCGCTAAAACTTATTGCGGATCGATTTGCCGGCATGCCCAATGAATATGCTTCTTTGCAGGATATGGCTGATAAGGTGATCAAAAAGCTACAGCAATTTGATACCTCCGGATTTAGTTGCGGTTATTGTCATTATGATTTGCTACCGAAAAACTTTCATTTCGATCAAGGTAACCGGATAACGTTTTTTGATTTTGACTGGGCAGGAAAAGGTTTTTTGGTAAATGACCTGATGACCTTCTATGTACAGCTATTTTTTCTGATTCATTTCCAGGCTTTAACCAGGGAAGAAGCCGACAGGTCATTCGCAGTTTTAGTGGCGGCCTACCGGGAAAAACGGCATATTTCCGAAACGGAAATAGCAGCGATACCGTATCTTGGCGTCGCGTTTTTTATGTACGGATTTGGATTTTACGAAGAAAACTATGACGACTTTTCAATAGCTTTCCTTACACCCAAATTCATCAAAGACAGGGTTGAGCTTATCAAAAAATGGGCGTTGTGGTACTGCGATTTTGATGACCTTGATTAGGCGTTGTGCAACGCGTTGCCTGTGAAATAAAGTATGATGATCACAATCCCTGCAACAATCCGGTAATAACCGAACAATTTAAAACCTTGTTTCTGCAAATAGGTAATGAATGCTTTTATGGCCAATAAAGCAACGATAAAAGCGATTACGCTGCCGATGATCAGGTATTTGATATCGTCGTGCATTGCATCGGCGGTTAACGTATTTTCTTTATGAAAATCCCACAGATCTTTCACCGTAGCGCCAAACATTGTTGGAACGGCTAAAAAGAATGAAAACTCAGCCGCTGCTTTACGGCTCAACTTTTGCGACATGCCACCCACGATAGACGCTGCTGAGCGTGATACGCCCGGGATCATGGCCAAACACTGGAAAACGCCGATCTTAAATGCGGTGAGGTGTTTGATATCCTTTTCATCATCGACGGTTGGTTTATTAAACCATTGATCGACAAATAGCAGGATAACGCCGCCGATGACAAATGCGCAGGCTACCACCAGCGGACTTTCCAGCAAAGTGTCGATCTGCTTTTTCAGTAAAACACCCAGTATTACGGCCGGTATCACGCCGATAATCAACTTTACATAAAAATCGACAGAGCGGAAAAACCGTTTGAAGTAGAGCACAACAACGGCGAGTATTGCGCCCAATTGGATAACGATCTCAAAAAGTTTAACAAATTCGTCTTTTTCGATGCCCATTAATGAGCTGGTAATAACCATGTGGCCGGTTGACGATACCGGCAGGAATTCCGTTATCCCTTCGATAATGGCGAGGATGATGACCTGGATGATATTCATTTCAGTTGTAAAAAGTTGTAAAGGTTGTAGAAGTTGTAAAAGTTGTAGAAGTTGTAAGGGTTGCGGTAGTTGCTTCGTTTTTTAACCTTTACAACTTCTACAACCCTTACAACTATCATTAACTAGCCTCCGGCTTCTTAAATATCGCGAAAAAACCGATGGCAAAACCTGCAAGCACTACCAGCGGTGCAATAACGATTTTGGTAGTGCTGTAAATATCAGTCGTGCCTGACATCAGGATAAAACCGAATGCCACGACAACGATAGCGATAATGAACAAGCGGTAATTGCCTTTGTCGAATATAAAGTGGATATCGCCGGTACCGGATCCCTTTGGTTCCTGCTTTACCGGGGTTGAAGTTTTAACCGGTGTTGCCGGCTTAAATTGCTGCTGAGCCATATTTCTTTAATTAGTGAATTAACGAGTTAGTGAATTAGTGAATGTAATGAGATTAAAGCCTTTCGCCTTTTACCTTTCGCCTTTCACCTATCTATACAAATTATATATTTTTAAACGTAAAAACTTATTTACCGCAAGGTAGGTGCTAAAACCCGAAATAAAAATTCCCAACCCAACGATCAGCACAAATATTGCCCCGAACTCGGGGTAGCTACGTAAAATAACCAGGTCGGGTACCTCTTTGTAAGCCAGGCTCAGGGTGCCCACTAAAATTAAGATAGCGATCAGCGCGCCCAATATGCCGTGCCATATGCCGTAAAGCAAAAAAGGCTTGCGGATAAAACCTTTGGTAGCGCCCACCAACTGCATGGATTTGATGAGGAAACGCTGGCTGTAAATGGCCAGCCGTATGGTATTGTTGATCAGGGCCACGGAAAGTACCACAAATATCGCCGAAAACGCCAGGATCACCAGGCTGATCGTGGTGATATTGTCGTTCATCTGGTCGACCAGCGACTTTTGATATTTAACCTCCTTGATCATTGGGTTCTTTAGCAACTCAGCTTTAAAGCGTTCAATATCCGGGTTGTTGGCGTATTCGGCCTTTAAATAAACATCTATCGACTGAGAAAGCGGGTTATAGCCTAAAAACTTAACAAAGTCTTCGCCAAGGTCCTTTTGCAGATTCCGCGCAGCCTGCTCCTTGGTTACATATTGTGCATCCTTCACTATCGGGTTAGCCTGGATCTGTTTCCTCAACTGGATAACGTCAGTTTCGTGGGCCGCGTCATCAACATAAACGTTCAGTACGATATTTTCTTTAACGTAATTGGACAGATTATGTGCCTCAACCAGGATCAACCCGAGCAAGCCCACCATCGATAATACCATCGCAATCCCAAAAACGGTTGAGATATAGATGGTTTTGGTTTTTTTTGCTGATGCGCTTTCTTCGAATTCTTCCATGTTTTGAGATAAGAGATTTGAGATGTGAGATATGAGACGAAAACGTCAACTTTCACACAATCTTATCTCTCGTTTGCGAAAATAACAAACCTTATCCTAAAGGTAAAAGTTTATCTGTTATTATTGTTGACTTTGGGCCCGTTTAACAAATTTTAACAGGGACTCTAATCAAATCCGAAATCGAATCCCGATAACTATCGGGACCCAAATCCGAAATCAATTACTGTCCCAATATCCACGCGAAGATCAGCGGAGCCACAATGGTTGCATCCGATTCAACGATAAACTTTGGTGTGTGGATATCCAGCTTACCCCAGGTGATCTTTTCATTTGGTACAGCGCCTGAATAGGAACCGAACGACGTTGTTGAATCCGATATCTGGCAAAAATAACTCCAGAACGGTATTTCAGGCATTTCCATGTCCTGGTAAAGCATCGGCACTACGCATATCGGGAAATCGCCGGCAATGCCGCCGCCGATTTGGAAAAAGCCGATGCCCTTCCCCGACGAATTTTTTACGTACCAGTCGGCCAGCCAAGCCATGTATTCTATCCCACTCTTCATGGTCGTTGGCTTTATTTCGCCTTTGATAACATAAGATGCAAAGATATTGCCCATGGTGCTGTCTTCCCATCCCGGCACTACTATCGGCAAATTCTTTTCAGCTGCCGCCAGCATCCAGGAGTTTTTTGGGTCTATCTCGTAGTATTGTTCCAAATCACCACTCAGGAGCATTTTGTACATAAATTCATGGGGGAAAAAGCGCTCGCCGTTATCATCCGCATCTTTCCATAGCTTATGGATATGCTTTTGCAGGCGGCGGAAAGCTTCTTCTTCAGGAATACATGTATCTGTTACCCGGTTATAATGATTTTCGAGCAGGTCCCATTCGTCCTGCGGGCTAAGGTCGCGATAGTTAGGTACGCGTTTATAATGCGAATGCGCCACCAGGTTCATGATGTCCTCCTCCAGGTTGGCGCCGGTGCAGGAAATTATGGAGATTTTATCCTGCCGTATCATCTCTGCGAGGGAGATACCCAGCTCGGCGGTGCTCATGGCGCCTGCCAGGGTCACCATCATTTTGCCACCTTCATCCAGGTGTGTTTCATATCCTTTGGCTGCGTCCATTAATGCAGCGGCATTAAAATGCAGGTAATTTTTCTCAATAAACCGTGAAACCGGACCTTTTGTATTGCTCATCTTCTGCTTGTCAAATTTTGCTGCAAAACTACCATTTTATAAAGCTTATTAAAGCAAAATATTATCTTTAGCATATCCGTTTAAAGGGCTGAGATAAACTACATGAAGAGAATTTTATTGAGTTTTGCCTTTCTTGTTACTATCTCGTCGCTCCAGGGGCAAACCATAAAAAAGTTTTTAAAAAAAATGTATCTCAGCCAGGATACCAGCAAGCACAGCAGTTTTGTGATCGTACCGGTGTTCAGCAGTGCGCCGGAAACGGGTGTTGAAGTTGGCGGATCGGCGCTGTATTCATTTTATACAGATACCGTTAACAAAAAAACCCATGTTTCCAACGTTTTTGGCTATGCCTCTGTCACTACCAAAGATCAAACCAATTTGACCTTAAGCAGCGCCTACTGGTATCCCGGAAACAGTATTCATTTATCGGGGGCGGTAAGTTATCTTAATTATCCCTTCAACTTTTATGGGATTGGAAATGCTACCAGCGAGGCCAGCCAGGACAGGCTTGGCGAACATCGCTTTAAATTGAATTTCGAGGTTGAAAACCTGGTAGGCGATTATCTCTTTTTGGGTGTCGTAGGAGGGGGCTTCGACTACGAGTTCAGTGACAGTAATCCTGCAAGTATTTATCATACTGATCCGGCGGTACAGGGAAAACACGGCGGTCCAAGCATTTTCGGCGGGCCAAGTGTGATTTTTGACAGCCGTAACAATAACACTTATACCACCAGCGGGACGATTGTTACTACCTACCTCAACCTGATGCAGGGCATGTTATCCAACAGCGATTACCAGGGCGGTTTTTTTAATATAGAGTATTCAGGCTTTTTCTCAATAAACAAACAATTGGTTTTAGGGTTGGATGTGCAGGAGCAAAGCCTGGTTGGCGGGCAATCGCCGTTTTATTTGCTGCCTGCTTTGGGCAGCGACGAAATGATGCGCGGCTATTACAACGGCCGTTTCCGCGACCGGAATTTTTTAGCCGGGCAGACAGAACTGCGTTATCGTGTGAGTAAACGGTTTGGTATTGTCGGGTTTGCCGCGACCGGCGAAGTTTTTCATTCGGCTTTTGATGCCCATGACCTCAAACCCGACTATGGCGGAGGGGTACGCTACTTTTTTGACGTGCAAAAAGGCCTGAGTATCCGTATGGATTATGGGGTGGGTGAGAAGCGGCCGGGGGAATCAAGACAGCAGGGGTTGTATGTGGCGCTTGGCGAAGCTTTTTAATGCCGGATTGTCGGTTTGCAATGTACAGGCTGAATAATTAATTGTGAAATACTATTTATCTTTGATAGCACAAGCTTGATATTTTTATGATACAGATGCAGGAAATACTGGATTTAAGCGTTGTCGAACGAATGACGATAATCGAAAAGATTTGGGATAGCCTAGATAAGTCGATTGTTACAATCCCTGACAGCCACAAAAAGGAACTTGACAGAAGACTGGATGAATATGAAAGAGGTGAAACTAAGTTTGTCACCTGGGACGAGATAAAAGAGCGATTGGCAAAACTCTGATAAAGATGCATACGCTTGTCATTTCGGTTAACGCTGAGTGGACATTACGGATGCTTACGTTTGGTATGAAAGCTGTCGGCCAGAGCTTGGAAAAGAATTTCAGCTTTGTTTGGAAAACGGACTAAATCAAATTCAGCACAATCCTTTAATATTTCAGCAAAGATACCGCAAGGTGAGAATCTATTTCATTAAAAGATTTCCGTATGGTATTCATTATCTTATCGAAGAAGGAGCGGTAAGGGTTTTGGGTGTGTTTCACACAGCCAGAGATCCTCAGAATTGGGTAGACAGACTTTAAAGCCCAGATATATCAGGCGCGATTCCCAAATCGGTGAAATCCTAAAAGATATAGCGTACAAACGCCTCGATCGCCTCATATTCAGCCATACCCAGCTTATCATAATTGCGGGCGGTTTCGTGGGTGCGGTCTTCAGCTCTCACCCAAAACTCGCGTGCGTCATCGCCCGGGAAAACCGGCCTGTCTTTTTGGCTTTGATGTTTGAAGATCGCGTTGCGCTTGCGGATCACCTCCTGTGGCGAAAGCGGCACCGCCATCTCGATCTCCCAGGTATCAAACTCCTGCCAGGCGCCGCGGTACATCCACAGCCAGCAGTCTTTTACCCAGGCTTCGGTTTCCTGCAGCCTTCTTAATGCGGCAAGGATGATGTTAAAACATACCAAATGCGTCCCGTTCGGATCGGCAAAGTCCCCCGCTGCAAAAACCTGGTGCGGTTTTACTTTTTGTAAGAGTTCTATGGTGAGCAGGATATCTTCTTCGCCTGCCGTGTTCTTTTTTATTTTACCCGTTTCATAAAAGGGCAAGGCCATAAAATGAATATGGCTGTCCGGCAAGCCGGCATATCTTGCGCCCGAAATAGCCTCCGTCTTCCGGATAAAACCTTTTACATCGCGGATTTCTTTGGTATCTACCTGGTTGGGCTTTTTGGTAGGGATAAAAGCCCGCATTTCTTCATAGATATCTTTTAACCGGGTATTGTCCTCGCCGATGCTCTCATTAAAGTCGATGGCGAATTCTACGAATCGTAATACATCGTCATCCCAGACAGCCGTGTTGCCAGAGGTTTGATATGCAACATGCACATCGTGCCCCTGGTCAACTAAACGGATAAAAGTACCTCCCATGGAGATCACATCATCGTCCGGGTGAGGCGAAAAGATGATGGAGCGCTTCTGGGCCGGCTGTGCCCTTTCGGGCCTTTGCGAATCGTCGGCATGGGGCTTTCCGCCCGGCCAGCCGGTGATCGTGTGCTGTAACTGGTTAAAGATATCGATGTTGATGTTATAAACAGGACCCTGCTCAACAGCAAGCTGGGCCATGCCATGGTTATTGTAATCTTCTTCGGTGAGTTTTAAAATGGGTTTGCCAACCGTATTGGCTAACCAGATAACCGCTTTTTTCTTTAAGCCGTTTTCCCAGCTGCAATCTTTTACCAGCCACGGGGTATCAAAACGGGTTAAGGAACTGGCGGCAGCTTCATCCAAAACAAATTCCACATGATCGGATAGCTGCAAATAGGTAGCCGGCACTTCACCCGATATTTCCCCTTCAACCGCTTTTTTGACGATAGGCGCTTTTTTCAGGCTCCAGGCCATCAAAATAATTTCCCGGGCCTTAAAAATGGTACCCACCCCCATGGTGATGGCTTTGGTGGGCACGTTGGATTTCCCGCCGAAATCTCTTGAGGCATCGTTCCGGGTTAAATCGTCCAACGTAACCAGCCGCGTGCCCGAGTTTGGCGCCGAGCCGGGTTCGTTAAAACCGATGTGGCCGGTACGGCCTATACCCAGAACCTGTAAGTCCAATCCCCCCAAAGCCGTGATCTTCCGTTCATATTCCAAACAAAAGGCAGGGATATCATCGATTGCTA
>Ga0210389_10000150_pt1 | contig 70556 bp, 59 predicted proteins | sample IncBWH28OmetaG_FD_160127 | JGI IMG/M metagenome (GOLD analysis project Ga0210389, IMG submission 160127) | Forest soil microbial communities from Barre Woods Harvard Forest LTER site, Petersham, Massachusetts, United States - Inc-BW-H-28-O ...
GCCAGGAGTCGTCATCAGGGAGAACAGTGAGCCCCGGTGTTTTGCAGCGAAGCGAATGATTTCGTACGACACTCCCGCGATCACCGGCAGCAAAACGATGCGCGAGGCGAAGCGTGCCCAGAATGTAGTGAAGGGAACCAACATGTAAAAGCCGATCGAGATCAGCATTACGGTCATCAAAAAGCTGGTGCCGCAGCGGGGATGAAACGTTGAATACTTCTGTACGGCCGTGCTTTCGAGTGGATCTCCGTTCTCAAAAGCGAATACAGTCTTGTGCTCGGCGCCATGATACTCGTAGACGCGCCGGATATCCGGAAAGAGTGAGACTCCCCAGATGAACAGCAGGAACAGAATCAGACGCACTGCCCCGTCGATCAGATTGAAAACGATCTGTCCACCGAATGCGGGATTAAGCTTCTTGAGTTCCGTGGCCGCCAGCAGCGGCAGATATTTGTACATGAAGATGAAGAATGCCAGTGAGAGAATCACGTTGCCCGCGGCGAGCCACCCGCTAATCGAGGCCGCTTTTTCCCGCGCCTGCGACTGAGTGGAATCGTTCGCGGCAGGTTCCGACTCGCGTCGCTTCAGTGGGACGGACGCCTCGGCCGTCGCCACACGGGCATTAGCCGCTTCTCCATTAGGCTTAGCAGCGGCGTCTTCCTCGATCGCATCCTCGATGGCGACATTGGCCGAGAAGCGCAACGCACGGTAGCCCAGCGACATGGCGTAGCCCAGCGTCATGACTCCGCGGACGATCGGCCAAGCCATCCACCTGTGTTTCTCCGACGGACGTTCCAGAGGCTGGCTCAAGGTGACCACTTCGCCAGAGGGCTTGCGGCAGGCAATCGCCCAGGCGTGCGGCGAACGCATCATCACGCCTTCAAGCACAGCTTGGCCGCCGACCAGAGTCTCTTCGCCACTTTCCAGCGCGGGTAAAAGCTGCACGGCCACCAGGAAACGCACTAGATTTCGCACAGAATGCACGGTTGTTAGATGCTCCAGGCGAGAGAAAAGCGCCAATAGTTAGGTTATCACAGGGGGCAAGCTCCAATCTTGCAGGGTGATCTCCGCAGGATGATCTTCGGCTATCCTCTCAATGACATGCTCAGATTCGCGCAGACCTGCGAAGCCATCGCAGCCACCCCCAAGAAGCTGCAGAAGACGGCCCTCGTGGCTGATTATCTCAAAGCACGCACCACTGATGAGGCCGCTGTGTCCGCAGTGTTTCTTTCCGGAAGGGCCTTTGCCGCATGGGAGGAAACCGTACTGCAGATGGGAGGGTCTCTATTGTGGCGCGTCGTCGCCGATCTTTCGGGAAGGGACGAAAGTTCTCTTACTGCTGTGTATCGCAAGCACGGCGACTTGGGTGCGGTTGCTGGAGAGGTTCTGCCGGAGCGATCCGGGCAAGGATTAATAATCTTAGAAGTAGAAGAAGCTTTCCGGCAGATCGCGGCCGCGCGCAGACCTGCGGCCAAGTCTGCGCTGGCTCGCGATTTGCTGTCGCGGGCCATGCCGCTCGAAGCCAAATATATCGTGAAGATCATGACTGGCGATTTGCGGATTGGACTTAAGGAAAGCCTGGTGGAGGAGGCGATCGCCAAAGCCTATGGTGCCGCCCTCGCGGACGTTCAGCGGTCGAACATGCTACTGGGTGACATTGGGAAGACTCTCCGGCTTGCGGTCGAAGGCACGCTGACGGAGGCGAAGATGCGGATGTTCCATCCGCTCGGATTCATGCTGGCGAGTCCGATCGAGTCCTCGGAAGAAGGATTGAGTTATTTTGCTGAGGGCGCGGTTGAAGATAAGTATGACGGTATTCGCGCCCAGGCACATGTTTCGCGATCCGAAGCAAAGCTCTTCTCGCGAACGCGGGACGAGATCACCGAGTCCTTTCCAGAGTTGCCAGATGTGCTCGCCGGGCTGGCGCAGGATGCGATTCTTGATGGCGAGATCGTGGCGTGGGAGTATCCGGAGAATCTTGGCCAAACGCAGCAAGTGGTGGATGAAATAGCCTCGGAACCGGGGGAGATGAAAGCCCTGCTACTTGGCCGGGCACGGCCGTTCTCGGTTCTGCAGCAGCGCTTGGGACGAAAAAACGTGAGTGAGAGAATATTGCGGGAAATTCCCGTGGCGTATCTGGTATTCGATGTTTTATATGCCAACGGAGAATTGCTGATTGATCGTCCGTTGCGGGAGCGGGCACGGATTCTGGACGAGCTACTGCTTGCAGGAAGAAACGTCATTCATCGCGGAAATTCAGAGGCACGGGGGAAAATCGAAACACAGGGGAAGCTAATATTCGATAGCAGGGAAGAAATTCCGCCTGCCGGTATCATTCGCGCCCCAGTATTTGGCGCCCGTACATCCGAAGAACTGGAAGAGCTCTTCGTGGCGGCGAGAGCTCGCGGCAACGAGGGGTTGATGATCAAGGACCTCGCCTCGACTTATACGCCGGGCAAACGCGGGAAGTCCTGGCTGAAGATGAAGCGTGAACTGGACACACTCGACGTCGTCGTGACCGCCGTCGAGTACGGACACGGCAAGCGCATTGCTGTGCTCAGCGACTACACATTTGCCGTGTGGGATACGGATAAAGCCCGGCTGGTGAATATCGGAAAGGCTTACTCAGGATTGACCGACGTGGAAATTGCTGAGATGACGCAGTGGTTTCTCGAACACACGATTGAAGATCAAGGCTTCCGGCGCATGGTTGAACCGAAAGTTGTGCTCGAAGTCGCTTTCAATAACATAATGCAGTCTGATCGACATGAGAGCGGCTATGCTTTGCGCTTCCCGCGGATCGTGCGGCTGCGTCTGGATAAGTCGGCGGAAGAGGCGGATACGGTTGAGCGAGCAAGGGAGATTTACGAGCGACAGAGCGCTTGAACTGCTTAAAGAGCCTAGCTTGGGCAGCGACTACAACGGATCGAAGTAGTTTTCACCTTCCCACTTACGCAATGTTTGTCTACGCTCACTCCGGCGCGTCATCGGCTAACCGATTGTTTGTAGCCGATTGTTTTGTAGCAGAAGATAGCTTGAGTACCACGCCCCCGCACATCAACATCGTTGTAGCTTAGTGGCTATGGTGGTGATGCTCTTCGCTCTCGCCCACGGGAATGACGCAGCCATGTGCCACTTCGCATTCCACGTGCTCGAACTGGATCGTCGTGTGGTCGATGTGGAAACCATGGTGCAGGCGGTCTTTCACGTCACGAAGTATCCGCTCGCTCACTGACGGCGGAATATCTGCAATCGAGATGTGGCAGGAGAGAGCTCGAGTCTCCGAGCCGATGCTCCAGCAGTGAAGGTCGTGCACGTCGTTGACGCCTTCGATGGAGCGAATGGCGGTTTCAACCAGTTCGAGCTTCACGCCGCGAGGGGTACCTTCGAGCAAGATATTCAGCGTCTCCCGCACAATGCCGAACCCTGACCAGAGAATCAGCACGCCGATGGCGCAGGAGAGTGCGGAATCGATCCACGAGTCGCCGGTGACCAGAATCGCCCAGCCTCCGGCGATGACAGCGGCGGTAGAGAGCGTGTCGCCAACTTCATGCAACAGCGCGCTGCGGATATTGACGTCGCTTCCAGAGAGTCTGCCGGAGCGATAGAGCATCAGCGCAATCACTCCGTTCATCACTACGCCTGCCGCCGCGACCCACATCATGACGGCGGCTTGCACGTGCTCGGGATGGTTCAAGCGACGGAAGGCTTCGTAAAAGATAAAGAACGCCACGGCCACCAGCGACACGGCATTCAGCAATGCGGCCAGCACTCCTGCCCGGTGGTAGCCGTAGGTCTTGGTGGAACTCGCGGGTCGCGACTGCAAATAGACCGCGACCAGGGACAACAGCAGCGCTAAGAAGTCGGAAAGATTATGTCCAGCTTCGGAGAGCAGCGCCAGAGAATGGGCGCGAATGCCGGCCACCACAAGCAGCACGATGTAGGCAAGCGTGACGCCCAGCGAGATCTTGAGCACTCGCTTGGGACCACTCCCGCCATGGATGTGGGCGTGCATTTCTTAAGTGTACGGGCGGCGAAGGCAGGGTTCAAGCGCGGCGGGGCGGCAGGGAAACGACGCGAAGGCCTATGGCTGCATCGCGGAAATTTGCTTGGCCGGGATGCCAATCATCATTCGATCAACATCTTTCCATGCTCAGCGGTTGAAAAGATTCTGCAGGTAGCGGTCGTTATACATGGTCGTAGTGGTCTGAACGAATTCCAGGATGCGGTACATTTTCTCGCGCGACTCGCGGCTCATTTCCTTGAACTGCACTGCAACGCCCGATCCCGGATGGATTCTGGCGACGCTGCCTTCCGCGCTGAGATCAACCGTGTCCATGGAGAAGACCACTTTAACGTTTGAGCCGGGAGTGAGGATGGCGGCGGTTTCCACATAGCAACCCCCGAGGCTGATGTCGATCAGATTTCCGAAGACCGGCGCATCGCTCCCCTGAGCATGCAGTTCGATCGTCAGCCGGCATTTCATCCGGGTGTGCAGTCGCTGATCTTTCTGGATGGGCTGTTTTTGTTTTTCCAGATACATACGGCGATCGGCCTCCGTCAGCAATTGCTCGGCGTCATCGCCATCGCCGGGAGATACCGCGAGTCCCACGCTTAGGGAGAGAATGTCTTCTCCGCAGACGTCGAACCCGGCTTGCCGCGCCAGAGGCCGGATCTGCTCGATTTTTTTAGCGGCCGCGTCAGCTGGCAGGCCCGGAGCGATTACCACAAACTCGTCTCCGCCCATGCGGGCGACATAGTCATACTCGCGGCAGCTGTCTTTCAGCGCTTGCGCAAACAAACGAAGAACGCGATTCCCTTCCAGGTGTCCGAAGCGGTCATTGATTTTCTTGAAGCCGTTCATGTCGCAGACCATCAGCGTGAGCGATGCTTTGTCGCGCTTGCAGCGGGCTAATTCGCGGTCGAGCTGTAAGAATAGTGACCGCGCATTGGGAAGGCCGGTAAGGTAGTCGGTTGTAGCAGAACTTTCAGCCTGCTGATATTTGAGAGCGTTTTCAATGGCAAGAGCCATTTTGCCGCTGACCGCCAGCAGGATTCGCAAATGATCAGAGGTGAAAGAATCGCGCTCGGCGCGGTAGAGAGCCAGGACGCCGATGACGCCAGTCACTCCCTCAAGCGGCAAGGCCAGAGCTGAACGCAGCGTGCTGAACTTTGCGGGATCATTTAAATATCCCGGCTCCACCGACGGATTTCCATTCACGATCGGCTTCTTATTCTGCGCCACCCAACCCGAGAGACCGTCGCCCATGGGAATCCGCAAAGAGGCAAACAGGCGGTAGTTGTCGCCGTTCACGTATTCCGGGACCAACTCGTCACCGCGCCGGACATAGATGGCGATGGCGTCGTAGGGAACCATCGGCTTGAGTTTTACCGAGAAAACCGAAAGAGTTTCACCCAGGCTTAGCGACGCTCCCAGGTCCTGACTCAACTCAAACAGGGATTGCGCTTCCTGGCGCGCGGCTGCAATCGACGAAAGAAAATTAGCTTCCCGCCCCGGAGCATCCGGCACGCCGGCGCTTTCGAATCCCGCAGCGGGTGCTGGCCCATGCGTAATCTTCATCTCGCCGGAGCGTATCGGGTTTCCGTCTTCCGCCGATTTCTTCTTCGCCAAATTCTCCAGCGACTTGTAACGCCTCTTGAGGACCTCCACCACTTTCGGGTCAAACGACTTCCCGGACTCCGCCGCCAGCCGTTGCATAACCTCATCCAATGGCATCGCGCGCCGGTATTGCCGATCAGAGGCAAGGGCATCGAGATAGTCGACTGCGGAGAGGATTCGTGCGCCGACGGGGATTTCGGTGTTTTTCAATCCAAAGGGATAACCGGAGCCGTCCCATTTTTCGTGATGTGCCCTGACGATTGGCACAACCGGGTAAGGAAAACGCACGCGTTCCAGAATTTCCGCGCCTACCACGGTGTGAATCTTCATTTTCTCGAACTCTTCCGGAGTCAGCCGCCCGGGTTTCGAAATGATGTGTTCGGGCACGGCCAGCTTGCCAATGTCATGCAGCAGCGCTGCGGCATGCAGGGCTTCCAGTTCAGTCCCCTTCATCCCTAGTTCCTTGGCGACCTCAATCGCATAAATGCGAACTCTCTGAAGATGATCGTGCGTTGTCTGATCCTTGGCTTCAATGGCCAAGGCCAGGGCCTCAATGGTTCGAAGATGCAGATTCGCCATCTCTTCCACATGGCGCTTTTCATCTTCCAATTTGCCCAGATATAGCCTGTAGGACCGGTAGATGAGATAAATGGCGGGGACAAAGAGGAGCGAAGTTTCCCAATTGAAGGCGTGATTGAACCAGGAAATCACGCCAGCAATTCCCGCTCCCACCAGGTAGTACGGGAAGGACCAGAAGTAGCAATCCACCAGGATGCTGCGCAGCGGCCGGCCTTCGCTGAGCGATATTACAGTGGCAATGCTTCCCGCATTAACGATGAAGTAGACCGATGACGTAACGCACAAAAGCAGCGGACGGTTGACGATGAGTGCGTTGCACAACGGGTTGTGATAAACGAAATAGCCCAGAGCCGTGGAGAGCGAGCCCGCGCAGACGTTGAACGTTAACTGGATGGCGGTTGGCCGGCTGGGATATAAACTTTGAGCTACCATCGCGACCGCACCTAGAGTCATTGCCTCCGAGTAGCCCAGTTCCGCGATCCCCACCAGGATGAATAGGAAGTTCACGGAGAGCGTTCCTGTAATGCCAGGCAGGGTGACGCGCAAACGCGAGGCTAGAATCGCGATGCCTAAATAGCAGATGAATTCCGCGATGTTCTTGCTGCTCTGGTGGATGGCCGCCTGAAGGAGACACGCAGTGCCCGCCGCAATCACCAACCCGACCAACACCTGTGCCCCGGGCGGCAGGGTTCTCCACGAGTTTGTGCTGGCAGACATATGCAGGAATCACCGCGCCATTGCTGCCGCCCGCGCGCGCGCGGCGGCCTTCTCAAGGATAAGCAGCCAGCGCAGTTAGTAACAGGGATTTGAGCGCCTGATGGGACACTTCGGTAACGCTGGAAGAGTACCGAGAATCGATCACCTTCGGAGGAAATGGCTGAAGTGTTTTCATAGCACTTCCGTTTTTGCCTGTTTGGGCGGCGATCCCGCGGCGTCGATCTGACATCCGATGAAGGACTCGGACAGGACAACTCATGCAGGGTCGGCCAACGCGACCTAATCGATCGACCGAGCTCCGTCGAACCGCCCACGGACCGTACAATGAGTCGCCGCTCCGTACATGGTCGGACACACCAGGGGGAATTGAGCGCATGCTCAACCCGGCGAGAGGGCCCCCCCCGACCTCTTGCAAGTTGTTGAGGAAATTGGTGGCGGCGCGTGGACTCGAACCACGGACCTACGGATTATGAGACCGTCGCTCTAGCCACCTGAGCTACGCCGCCATGGTTGGGGGAAACGCAACGAGAGGGGACCAGTCGCACCCTGGCGAACCTCGGCTGCTCTGGACCGGACGAACCGGAGTGGTTCATCAGTCCAATCCTTGATTCTAAGAGTCCGTGCAAAAAAGTGTCAACCGTGCCGGTACTTGGTTAGTGTCCTAATAGCGCGTTGAAAAATGAAAAAGGTCCCGAATGTCCCTCCCCCAGAGATAAATCGAGACCAAATCTAACCGAGCCCGAGAACTGTATCACATCTGTGCGGAAGCGCACACAGTCAATTGTATTGGCGACATGGACTATCAGGACACTACCGGTGCTTGGGGTTCTCCATTATTGGCGTCGCTGTTGCAGATAAGAACGAAGGGGAATGGCTATGGTGTCATTCTTGAGATCATGTCGTAGCTCGCGGAAGCCTCCTGAACTGGATAAGAGCTTTGCGCCGACCAAAGAAATTCTCCAGGCAACTGCAGACACCGTACGCGCTCAGAACAAGCGCCCAGCGGAACAGGTTCAGGATTTCTCAGAGCCGTGATGTTAGTCTGATTTTCGCATTTCTGTACGCATGGCAAATCAAACCCTGAAATCGATCGCCGTCATTCCAGCTCGACTGGCATCCACCCGTCTCCCGCGGAAGATGCTGCGCGAGATCGCTGGTAAGCCGCTGCTTGGTTGGGCATACGAGTCGGTGCTCAAATCGCCGCTTCTTGCGGACGTGATCATCGCCACCGATTCTGAAGAAATTCTGGAAGCCTGCCGCAAACACGGGTGGAAGGCGCAAATGACCTTAGCCACGCACCGCAGCGGGACGGAACGCGTGCACGAAGTATCGAATTCTCTCGCTGCCGACGTTTATGTAAACGTGCAAGGAGACGAACCGCTGGTTCGACCGGAGCAGATCGCCACGCTGTTAGAGGTAATGAACGATCACTCTGTCCCCGTGGGCAGCGTGAAAACTGCTTGTCCGCCCGAAGAGCTCCGCAATCCCAACGCGGTCAAGGTCGTGACGGCGTCCGATGGACGCGCTTTATATTTTTCCCGCGCTACGATTCCCTTCGATCGGGACGGCAGCCAGCCGCGCTACTTCAAACATCTCGGCCTCTACGCCTATCGCAAGCCGGCGCTCGACTTTTTCGTGAGCCAGCCGGAATCGGCGCTGGAGAAAAGTGAACGGCTGGAGCAACTGCGGTTCCTGGAAAATGGGATTGCAATCTATCTACTCGAAACGCCTTACGATTCCGTGGGCGTGGATACAAGCGAAGATTTCGAGCGAGTATCCCAAATTCTTCGCAACCGCTGATACTGCGACCGACGATGAGAAGACTCTGCTGGCTACGGCTGAGGGCCTGCACTCTGCGCGCGGCCCCACGCTTCCGCAGCGGCTACGCGCCGCGAAATTGCAGGGTGGGAGTGAAACAGTATTTCTATCCACTTCGAGGGCGTACGCTCTGCGAGATTCTGCTGCGCCAATTTGTTCATCGACGAAATGAAAGGATCGACGCTGGTGATCGATTCAAACGCATAGCGATCGGCTTGCCGCTCGTTATAGCGGGAGTAGGCATTTAAGGCTGGCATCAACAAAAGTGACAGAAGAGTCGCCGTAATGGCCAACAACGGCAGGTTGGCGAAATCCGAAAGCTCCTCGAACAGGTGATGATCGACTGCATAGTGCAGTACAAAATTGGCTATCCAGAAACCAAGCAGAGTAATCGCCGCCTGCACGAGAATGCTCTTCAAAATATGCCGGTGAACGTGGTGCCCTAGCTCATGAGCGAGTACGGCTTCGATTTCCTCAGGAGCGTAGTTGTCCAGCAGGGTGTCGGCCAGAATGATGCGCCGGGTGCTGCCGAGTCCGGTAAGAGCAGCGTTTGCTTTTTTACTTTTCTCCGAAAGCTTCCAGCGATAGACTCCGCGCACCCGCGTGCCTGCCCGCTCGCCCAGTTGCACCAGCCGGCGCCGCAGATCTTCATTGTCCAGCGGTTCGAACTTGTAGAAGATCGGGAACAGCACCACAGGTGCAAGTTGGGCTAACAAGATGAAAAGTCCCATGAACAGCGCCCACGTGATCAACCACCAATGCTGAGGGGATTGGCGAATCATGAAGTAGAGCAACTCGACAACGATCGCAGCCATCACGAGTCCCAGCAGAAAGCCCTTGACTTCATCCCACAGCCACGAGCGAAATCTCTGCGTAGAGAGCTGGAACCTTTGCTCCAACTGGAAGCCGTAGTAGTCGAGGCCGAGGGCCAGGCCTTTGCTGATCAGGAGCAAAAAAAACAAATATAGGAAAACGGCAAGCGTGTAGTTCTGAAATCCACGTCGCAAAGCCAGATCGCGCAACCATCCGGACCAGCCAGTAACCAGTAAAAGAACAAGGAAAGCGGAGCCGACGACAAAGTCGGCGACTCCGAGCCAGCGCTGTATCCGGTTGTAACGGCGCGCCTCGGGCGAGTCGACTGGATTCGGCGATGTAGTCTCGGCCAAGGTCATACGCAATTAGAAGTATCGCACTACCGCAGCGACAAATGTGGTCGTCCGCGTGAATAAGAGACTAGCCGTTTCTAACAAAACTCTCCGCAGCTGTCAGAATCTCGGTCACCAACTCCGGCGAAGCGGCCTCCGCGTATGCGCGAAGCAGTGGCTCCGTGCCCGATGCGCGAAACAGTATCCACGCTTCGGCTCCATTGCCATTTGCAGGGGCATCAAGAAAAAATTTGATCCCATCAAGATTTTCCTTCTTCAGCACTCGATAGCGCCCCAGGCTCTGTGTGCTTTCATTTCGTGCCCGCTGGATCGCGCTCTGTTTGACGTCTTCCGCGATGTGCAGATCGCGCCGCCCATAATAGTGCGGGCCGAACTCGCGTTGCAGATCCGCGACCAGTTGGCCGAGCGGTTTGCCTTCTTCCGCCATCACGTTGGCCAGCAGCAGGCAGTTCAGCACTCCATCCCGCTCCGGTAGAAATCGTGAGTAGCCGATGCCGCCCGATTCCTCTCCGCCAATCAGGATGTCGTGCTCCATCATCAGGTCCGCAGTGTACTTGAATCCGATCTGCGTCTCATAGAGTTTGCGGCCGTGTTTGGCGGCAATGCGGTCGAGCATGCGGGTCGTATTGAAGGCGCGCACCACGTCGCCAGACCACTTCTTGCGCTCGAGTAGCCAACGCAACAGCACGCAAAAGATTTTGTGCGAGTCGACAAAGCTGCCATCTTCCGCGACCGCGCCGATCCGGTCGGCGTCGCCGTCGGTGGCCAACCCCGCGTCACACTTCTCGCGGATCACGGTTTGCTGGAGTAGGGCAATGTGCGGCTCGATGGGCTCGGGATTGATGTGAGGAAATAGAGGATTCACTTCCTGCCGGATGGTAACGTGCCGCACTCCACGTTCGCGGAAAATTCCCGCGAGAATTCCGCGGCCGGAACCATACATGGAGTCGATCGCGACTTTGAACTTGGCTTTGCCGATCAGATCCATGTCGGCAAAACGGCAGACCGCCGCGATGTATGGGGTCTTGAGGTCAATTTCTTCGACGGACGCTTTCGTCCCATGAGGCATCTCTCCCGCATGCAGTTCCTCTTCCACTCTTTTCATAATGGCTGGAGTGGCTGAGCCGCCAAATTTTCCCTTGAACTTCACTCCGTTCCAGTTCCACGGATTATGGCTCGAGGTGACCATGACTCCACCGGCTGCGCTATTTTGCTTCACCGCATAGGAAACAGCGGGCGTGGGCGTGTAATCGTTGGCCAATTTCACGGGAATACCAGCGGCGGCGATCACCTCGGCGGCTACCTGCGCCGCATGCTGCGAAGCGAAACGTGTGTCAAAGCCGACAAAGACCCCGCGGGATGAATCCTCGTACTTCGACACATAGGAAGCGATTGCGCCGGCAACTCGGCGTACGTTATCGAAGGTGAAATCATCGGCGATGATGCCGCGCCAGCCATCAGTTCCGAACTTGATTTGTTGAGCCATGGAAGATCGTCGTTTGTCTCTGGTCGTTAGTCGTTAAGGGCACGTTGACCTACGGGCCAACCGCTAACCACCTGCGACTAACGACTTACACCAGTTTGTGCAGCTTCTCGCCATCCAAATACTTCACCACTTTACCGACGTCTTGCGCGCTCTGCCGGGTGGTAATCAGCAAAGCGTCTGGGGTGTCGACCACCACCAGATCGCTCACCCCGACGGTCGCAACAAATTTCCCCGGAGCATGGACGTAGTTGCCGCTGGCATTAAGAACGAATATTCCCGCTCCGTGGATGATATTGCCTTCAACCGAGGCGCTCTTTGCAGTGTGATGTTCGTGCAAGGCGGTCCATGAGCCCAGGTCGTTCCAGCCGAAATCCGCCGGCAGGCAGAAAATATTACCTTCTGTCTCGCCCTTAGTCGAACGCGGTTCCAGCACTGCGTAATCGATACTGATATTTTCACACTTCGGATACAGTTTGCGAAGAGTCGCCGCGAATTTGCGAGTGCCGAAAACTGCAGCAATCTCTTCCAGCAGAGGAGCAGTTTTCGGAAGGTGCTCGCGCAGGGCGTTGACCAGGGTGCGAGCGCTCCACAGGAACATTCCGCTGTTCCAGAAATAATTTCCCGCAGCTACAAAGGCGGCAGCTTTTCCCGCATCGGGTTTCTCCGTGAAACGGCGCACTCGGAAAGCGTCGCCACCAGAAACCCTTCCCGCTTCAATGTAACCGTACCCGGTTTCGGCCCGATTCGGCCGGATGCCAAGGACTACAATATTTTCTCCCGCGGCGGCGATCTCCGCGCCACGTTTGATGGTTGCGCGATAACTTCGTTCATCCGCGATCACATGGTCGGAAGGGAACATCCCGATCACCGCATCGGGATGTTCGCGCTTCAGAAGATAAGCCGCGAGACCGATCGCGGGTGCGGTGTTGCGCCCCACGGGCTCGGCAATCGCTTGCGCTCCAGGCAACCTTGGAAGTTGCTTTAAGATTGCGGGGCGAAGATCGTCGTTGGTAATGATCCAGAATTGTTTTGGCGACGCGAGCGGCAAAAGGCGCGCCACAGTTTGCTGGATCATGGTTTGCTTGCCGTCAAGCGCAAGCAACTGCTTGGCTCGCTTCCTGCGGCTCAAGGGCCAGAAACGTGTGCCCCGTCCACCGGCAAGAATTACGGGATAAAAGTTTGAGTTCTTCGCCACGTTCTTAGGGTCTCATCCCTACATTCGCGTTTCAGGTTCGGGAAGTGTCGCGCCAGGAACGCGCGCCCGGAGAAATTCCAGCGTCCACTGCGGCCGCACGGTAAAGCTTTCGAGCGACGCTGGAATCACCACTGCGTCCCCTTTGGTTACCGTGACTGGTTCTGATCCGCTGGCTTCCACTCTGCCACAGCCTTCAACGGCCACCAGGATTTGCGCGGAGCTCTTGCCCGATTCGTCTCGTGTTTTCAGTTCCTGCGTGTTCTTGATCTCAAACATATCAACAACGAAATAAGGGGCGGCAACCAGGGAAGCCCGTCGGTCAGTGCCCCCGCGAATTTGTTCAGGAGCAGGCCTCATGGTTTTTCCCGAAGCGACTTGCACTTTCACCACAGCTAATCCTTCTTTAAGGTGCAGTTCGCGCGGCCGCCCGTAATCGTATAAACGGTAGGTAGTATCCGACTGCTGTTGCGTCTCGATGATTACCGAACCCGGACCCAAGGTGTGCACGGTTCCCCCGGAGACATAAATCATGTCTCCGGTATAAACGTTGAGCCAGTTCAACAAATCTTCCGCATGCTTCTCGCGGATGCCGTGCTCCAGTTGAGCGACGGTCACGCCAGGTTTCAATCCCAATGCGATTTGCGATCCGGGCTTGGCGTGCGCCACATACCAGCATTCAGTCTTGCCCCAAGGCTGGTTCACGCGGCGAGCCTGTTCGTCATCGGGATGAACCTGCACCGAAAGTTTTTCGTGCGGGAAGAGAAACTTCAGCAACAAAGGAAAGCGGCGAGCATCGCGGGCAGCGCCTCCTACGATCTCACGCTCGTATTTCTCGCAGAGGTGAGCCAGGGTTTGCCCAGCATGCGGTCCATTTGCTACTTCGCAGTCGTCGCCGGTGAGCCAGGCCTCACCAATCTTTTCCTCGAATTTGTGATTGGGATAAATCGGAGACAGATCATTTGTACCCCACGGGCGGGGATCGAATCGCGGACGCATTAGTAGTGGATACAGGTTGCTCATCAAAATCTAACCGATAAAAAAGGCCGTTCGCGAACGGACGGCCTTAGCCGAACTGGTGGCCCTTTGCGACTACAGCGCAGCGAAAAACTTCCGCATGCGTTCCAGCCCGCGATCGAGTTCGGTCTTCGAGGTTGCGTACGAGACCCTGATATGCTCGCCAGTGCCAAAGCCTTCTCCCGGGACCGTGGCCACGTGGGCTTCCCGTAACAATTTTCCGGCTACGTCTGAGGCCGACCTCACGCTGCCCCGCCCCAGAAAGGCGGAGATGTTGGGATAGGCATAGAAAGCACCCTCGGGCAGCGTGCAGGTCACTCCCGGAATCGAGCGCAAGCCGGCCACGACGTGATCGCGCAACTGGATATATTCCCGCCGCATCGTTTCGACGCACTCCTGCGGTCCCTTCAGCGCGGTCACTGCGGCTTTTTGCACAATCGATGTCGGATTGGAGGTGGATTGGCTCTGCAACTTCGACATCGCGCTGACGACTGCCGCCGGACCCAGCGCGTAGCCGAGTCGCCAGCCTGTCATCGCGTAAGTTTTCGAGAGCGAACCCAACACCACGATCCGCGCTTTATATTCACGCAGCGATCCTACAGAAAAATTCTTCCCCGTGTAATTCAGATAAACGTAACACTCGTCTGAGAGCACCCAGATTCCCCGCTCATGCGCGAGACGAACAATTTCCGTCAGATCCTCCGCGCTCATTACCGCGCCCGAGGGATTCGAAGGTGAATTCAGAATGATGACCTTGGTCCGTGGTGTGATCAACCTTGCGACCATCTCGGCCGTAACCCGGAAGCCCCGGGACTCTTCGGTTTCCAGCAACACATTCTGGCCGCCGGCATAGCGCACGATGTCCTTGAACGAAACCCAATAGGGCACTGGCAGAATTACTTCATCGCCGTGATCGACGAGCACCTGGATAGCGTTGAACAGCGCATTCTTGCCTCCGGTCGAGGCAATGGCCTCTTCACGACGATAATCGGAGTCGAAATCAACGGCGTGACGATGCACAATGGCATCGCGCAACTCGGGCGTACCCGGCACCGCCGTGTACTTGGTGAAGTTGCCCTGGATCGCGGCGATGGCTGCGTCCTTGATGTGCTGAGGCGTGGCGAAGTGGGGCTCGCCCGCTCCGAAGTCGACCACGTCGACACCCTGCGCGCGCAGTTTGTCGGCCTCGGCCACCACTGCCATGGTGGCGGAAGGTTCTATGCGGTTGATTCTATCGGTGAGCCGGAGCGCCTCCGTGGTGGCGGTCGTCATGATTTCCTCTTCCTTTCTCTTCTCACTGGCGTCCGAGCCGTGACTGCCTGCATTTCGTCGTGGAATTTGTACGCGGGCTCGAGCTTTTCGCGCAGCTTCTGCTCGACGACTTCCGGCACCAATCCCTTTACCGGACCGCCAGCCTGCGCCACTTCGCGCACCAGCCTCGAACTGACGTAAGAGTACTTGTCCGCGGGCATCATGAAGACGGTTTCCAACGTAGGCTCGAGTTTGCGGTTCATGAGGGCCATTTGCAATTCATATTCGTAGTCACTCACAGCTCGGATGCCGCGTAGAACACACGTTGCATCGATCGACTTCGCGTACTCGACCATGAGTCCATGGAAGGCTTCGATGCGAACATTTTTCAAATGCGCGGTGAGCGTCTTCAGCATAGCCAGCCGTTCGGCGAGGCTAAACATCGGGCTCTTCTCAGAGTTCCTGAGAATGCCGACCACTAGTTCCTCAAAAATCTTGGCACCCCGCTCAATCAGGTCAAGATGCCCGTTGGTGGGCGGGTCGAACGAACCGGGATAAAGGGCGCTGACTTTGGTCAATGATCCTCGCAGAAAGCCGCGGTGCTGAATAGAGATTCTATGCGGGCGGGAGCAGGGATGGCAATTCGGGGGGGTATTGATGTGGCGCGGGCAATGCCCGCGCCACAAGGTCAATTTTAGCGCTTTGCCGCGATTGGTACTTTGGGTGCTTCCGCAGGCGCACTCGGCATAGTGGTGACGCGAGCGCCGGTTGTCGAAGGAGCGGCCTGCGCTGGTCCCGCAGTCGGTTGTGCCGGCGCGGGGGTTGCAATCAATCCCAGCGACTTGCGGACTTCCGTGTCGAGCTTCGCCATGGTGTCTTTATTGTCTTTGAGGAACTGACGAGCATTCTCGCGGCCCTGGCCGATACGCTCGCCCTTGTAGCTGAACCATGAACCGGATTTTTCGAGTATGTTGCTATTCACCGCGATATCCAGCAGGTCGCCTTCCCGCGAAATGCCTTCGCCATAAAGAATGTCGAACTCAGCCTCGCGGAATGGGGCCGCCACTTTGTTCTTTACTATTTTCACCCGGGTGCGCGAGCCTGTAACTATGTCGCCGTCCTTGATAGCCGCGATGCGTCGAATGTCGATACGCACCGACGAATAAAATTTCAGTGCGCGGCCACCCGTTGTGGTCTCCGGATTACCAAACATTACGCCGATTTTCTCTCGTATCTGGTTGATAAAAATCAGGCAGGTGCGCGATTTGGAAACCGTTCCTGTCAGCTTGCGCAGCGCCTGCGACATCAGCCGCGCCTGCAGGCCCATGTGACTGTCTCCCATTTCGCCGTCGAGTTCGGCCTTGGGCACCAGCGCCGCCACCGAATCCACCACCAAGACGTCGATCGCATTCGAGCGCACCAGCGCTTCCGTGATCTCGAGCGCCTGTTCTCCGTAATCCGGCTGAGAAACCAGCAGGTTGTCCACGTCCACGCCCAATTTCTTCGCGTATGCAGGATCGAGCGCATGCTCGGCGTCTACAAACGCGGCCATGCCGCCAGTCTTCTGCGCCTCGGCAATCACCTGCAAAGTGATGGTGGTTTTGCCGGATGATTCGGGCCCGAAGACTTCCACCACGCGCCCGCGGGGAAAGCCGCCAACGCCGAGAGCGGCATCGAACGAGATCGATCCAGTTGGAATCACCGAGATTGGGACAATCGCTTCCTTCGACCCCAACCGCATGATCGATCCTTTGCCGAACTGCTTTTCAATCTGCGCAAACGCCAACTCGATTGCCTTGCCCCGTTCATCTGCCATGGGTGTGGCTCCTTGTGATTACAGAACTAAAATGAAATTGATCTGGCCGGATTATACATACAGATCGAAGCGAAGAAAAGGCGAATCATAATAATAAACAGTGGAAATCATCCCGAAATGGGCAGGAAGGAGTGTGGCGCGGGCGCTCTCGAAATCTATCCAGGAAGGGGAACGAGGTGCGCTGCTGATTACTTGGCCAGTTTCTTGTACAACTCACGATACTTCTCGTTGGAGCGGCGATAGGCGGCCATCACCTCAGGCCTTACGAAGCGCTGCGAAGGGACCACGTTGTGCAGGTAGTGCTCCAGCGCCCGCTCCAGCACAAAGCGCTGCGACTGCCCGTTCTCCTTGGCCACGGAGACGAGCTCCGCATAAAGCTTGGCATCAATTTCCGGAGCGATCTTGACGGAACGCGGCATGGCTGACACTGATTCAGATTCTAGCCGCCGGCCGCGGATTCGCAAGCAGCACCAGCAGTTATCCACCGATCGCGTAGCAGCGCGGGCCCGCGTCAGGGAACCTTCCAAATGAAATCAGGTGATAGTGAGGAGGGAGCGGTTCCAGCTCGCCGTCGGAGTCGTGGATAGCGCGTCCACATTCTGAGCCATCGCAATCCACGGCTTCTTCCATACGGAGATAAAGTTCTCTCGAATTTGCGGGATTGCGCAGGCCCGATTTAGGGAAGCTAAGCTTCACGATGCACCTCTTTGAAGTGTCCTCGCAGGGTGAAACCTTCTCACACGAGCACCAGCGAATCGGGGTCGTGACCCAACTTCTCCAACAGAACGCGGCTTATGGCGACAATATTGTTTGCGCTCAAATTCGTTTCCACGAAAATATCACTCGCTGCGAGCTTGTGTGGTTTTCTAAGTTCCGCCGGATTCTTTGAAAAATATGGCCGCTTCTTTCCGCGGAGATCAAGCGCAACCTTCGCAAACGAATCCATATGCCGAAGCCACAGATAGCTGCTCACCAGCTTCAACATCTCCGAATATGAATGACAAGAAGCTGACTTGCCGTCTTTGTGGAGCCCCTCCAGGCGAAATCCCTTTATGGGTTGATAGCTATAGTCCTTGCCCGGCTTGAGATGAGTGCGGCTGGTGCCTTGGCTCGCACTAGTCGTCGCAGTCGAAGGATGCGCCGCGACGATCTTGAGTTCGCGCCTTAATACGTCGTTCGGAGTGTCTTCGAAAGGCGCAGCCTTGCTTTTCAGATAATCCCAAACTTCATTGTCAATGCGAATCGTCGGCATCATTGGCCACCTCTTAACCCGTGGCCAGATTCCGGCCACTGCGAACATTGTAACAATGTTGCAATGTTAACGTCAAAAGAAAAATGCCGGCTTCCCGAATTCCAGGCTACCTCTGCAGCAAATCCACCGGCGCGTTCACATCATGCACCCGAAAATACTTAGCCAGCGCCGGATACTTCCGCGCCACGGCCTCATACATTGCATACGCGACGTTGCGGTAAGACACATGTCCCGCCGGGGTGGTGCGCTGTTCGGAGATATAGACAGCCTCGGCGAAGTCCATCTTGAACAGTGCACGCTTGCGATAGGCCAGAGGAATCGCGTACTGCGAATTCTCTTCTGCCTCGGGCGTGTTGCGCGCGGCAAGCTTCTCTATCGCGGCCTGCGTGCGACGCATGGCGGCATCGTAACGAGAACGCATGCCGGCATCTTCCACATCGAGCAGCATCTCGTAACCGTGCTGCGTAGTGAATCCCTGCATCACCTGGATGCAGCGGCGGTGACGGTGCATATCACGGAAGCCGCCGGTGTCCATCAGGATGTCGAAGCGGAACTGCTGCCCGGCGCGGAAGCCGCGCAGCATTTCGTCGTGCTTGCCGCGATGGCGCAGGCCGAGGTCGATAATCTCGCGCCGGAAGCGCTCGCCGGAAACCTGCAGCGCCTGCCGGACTTGCCGATAAGAATGGTGACAGTGTTCGTAAAGCAAAGTGGTCGCAATCTCAACTTCCAGCGGTTCTTCATCGAGCAGATCGACGATCGCCTTCGATGGCGCGACCGACTCGCTCTTCATCAGTTCCTGCGCCGCCTGCCGCAACTCGCGCCGCGTTTCCATCTCGTAAGGATTCGGATCCGCATACTTCACCAGCGTCGGCGCGACTCTAACTTCGTGCAACAATTCCTGCTCGGCTCGCGCTCCCAACTCGGGACTCGCGGACCGAATCTCCTCGACTAATTTCTTCAATGATTCAGCATTCACGTTATAAGCCGCCGAGGTTGCTGCCTTCTTTAGAGACTCGCCAAGAACACGAACTTCCTTGTGCGTGTGCGAGAGCAGATGTGCTACCTGGGTTTCCAGCGTTCGCGCATTCACGATCTCGCCTAGCGAAGTATTCGTAGCCAGCGGCAGCAGGTAGCGGGTGATGTCGAACGCCCGTGCCTTCAGCGTGCGCTCGTAGGCTTCCTGCTTCATGTCAGCAGGCTTCGGCGTGATGCTGATCAGGTGCCCGGTCATGTGTGCGGAGAGCGCTTCGTACTCGGCAAAAAGAAAATCCAACGTTTCGCAGTAAAGGTTGCGGGCTTCCCCGTCGTGGCCGAAATCCGGGACGTAATAACCACTCTTCTTAAAATCCTGGTAGCGCGTCGAGCGCTCCTGGCCGTCCCAACGCTGTTCGTCGGCCAGTTCGATCGCCGCCAGAATCGACAGCCTCTCGACTGCCATCGCAATGTGCGCCAGGTCGGCAATCGAGCGATGCCCGTACTGAAAGTAAAAAGTGTTTAGAAATCTCTCCGCCTTCTGCGCGCTGATCTCGCGCAGAGATTCCTTCATCGACAGTGACGAGCGCGAATACTTGGCCATGGCATAGGCCTGGATCTCGGGCTCCACGCCGTAGACCGCAAATACTTCCGTGGAAGGCGAGTCGGAGCGCAATTCTTGTAGAGGCGCGGAACTTGAATCCGCGGAAGCTCTCTGCGGCGACCGGTGGCCAGAGCCGGCCGAGACCGACTGGGGCGGGGATACTTTCTCGTTCGATGACAAAGGCATGGGAATCACATCGTTAGCGATCGGAGTCATGAGAGTGTTCGAATGTTAATCGGCAAACGGGCAATGCGCAATCCGTTTGCAGACGGCAGTCTGTGGATATCGCGGTATTGAATAGATCTCCATGAAGAACTAGCCCCGTGTCGCTCATTCTTGATCAACATCTCTTCATCTAAACATCTAGACTATTAAGTGGACCCATTACTCCAGCAGGCCGCACATCGACCGTGGCCATTGCCCTCGAGCTCATGGGTGATGACTCAGACGTGGCACGACCTGCTATTTGCACACTGGCCAATGCCCGAAGCAGTAATGAGGCCTTTGGTTCCAGCACAACTGGCGCTCGATACCTTCGATGGGGAGTGCTGGGTTGGAGTGGTTCCGTTTCACATGAGCGGTATTCGCCGGCGTGGGCTCCCGGCCCTGCCCGGATTATCGCGCTTTCCAGAGTTGAACGTTCGCACCTACGTGACCTACCGGGGTAAGCCGGGCGTCTATTTTTTCAGTCTGGACGCGGCAAATCGCCCGGCCGTCTGGGCGGCTCGCACCTTTTATCACCTGCCTTATTTTTTCGCCGCCATGGCTTCGCGGGATTCCAGCGGAAGCATTCACTATTCTTCCCGCCGTCATCGCCCTGAAGCGGAATTTCGGGGCCGCTATCGTCCGTCCGCCCCGGTTCGTCTTGCCGAAAAACGATCGATTGAGCATTGGCTCACGGAGCGGTATTGCCTCTATACCACGCACCGCGGGCAAGTCTATCGCGGAGACATTCATCACGCGCCCTGGCCCCTGCAGAGTGCTGAAGCGGAGTTCGAAGCCAATACGATTGCCGCCGCGAACGGAATTTCGTTGCCGGGCACCAGCCCGCACCTTTTGTTTGCCCGGGAGCTGAAGGTTCTCATCTGGCCGCTGGTGCGCGCCGAGTGAAGCAGCGCCGCGTATAATCTCACGTTCCGGTGTTCATTCGAGACTCGAAGAGAAACTCAGGAGAATTCATGTCCCTATCAGGGCGGGTGGCATTCGTCACAGGCGCCTCGCAAGGCATAGGACGCGCCTGCGCATTGAAGCTTGCCACAACGGGCGCGGCGGTTGCCGTCGCCGCTCGCAATCAAGACAAGCTGAACGAACTGGTGAACGAAATTGTCGCCGCAGGAGGCAAAGCCGCTGCTTTCGCCCTCGACGTCACCGACGAAGACCAGGTCAAGTCCGCAATCAAGGGGGCCATCGCCCAGTTCGGCAAGATCGACATTCTCGTCAACAATGCCGGCATCACCAGGGACCAGCTCGTCATGCGCATGAAGCGCGCTGACTGGGACTCTGTGCTGCAAACCAATCTCACATCGGCGTACCTTTGCATTCAGCAGGTCACCAGCTCCATGCTTAAGCAGCGCTGGGGCCGTATTATCAACATCGCCAGCGTCTTCGGGCAGATGGGGCAGGCAGGGCAGGCAAACTACTGCGCCTCGAAGGCGGGCCTGATCGGATTGACCATGGCCATCGCCCGCGAACTGGGATCGCGCAACATTACTTGCAACGCCGTCGCTCCAGGCTTCATCGAAACCGCCATGACGGAGGCACTCGGCGACGAATTCAAACAGAATGCCGCCAAACAGATTCCGCTCGGACGCGTAGGCTCTCCCGCCGATGTGGCGAGTGCCGTAGCGTTTCTCGCGTCGGAGGAAGCTTCCTACATTACCGGCCACGTGCTGAATGTGAATGGCGGCCTGTTGATGGGATAGAGGCAATTCACCACAGAGTTCACAGACGAATGACAGCCGAAAACCCAATGTCTTCGAATTACCCTGTGTCCCCTGTATTAAAGGTTTTGACTCTTGCGCAAGCCGAATCTCCCGCCCAGATCGCGCAAGCCCGCGAGCTATTTCTGGAGTATGCGCAGTCGCTTGGCTTCAGCCTGTGTTTTCAGAATTTTGATCACGAACTCGCAGGACTCCCCGGGGACTATGCTCCTCCAGACGGCCGGTTGCTGCTGGCAGAATACGAGGGTCAACTCGCCGGTTGCGTTGCCTTACCCGAGCTCGAAGCGGGCATTTGCGAGATGAAGCGCCTGTATCTGCGTCCACGCTTTCGGGGCAAAGGCCTGGGACGCGTGCTGGCCGAGCGCATCATTGCGGAGGCACGCACTATCGGCTACCAGCGCATGCGCCTTGACACGGTCGAGCCCGTAATGAAAGATGCGGTGGCCGTGTACCGTAAGCTTGGGTTCAAGGAAATCGCTCCCTACCGCGCCAACCCGATTGCGGGCGCCATGTACATGGAGTTGGAATTGTGAATGCCGGAATTGTGAATGTCAGGAATTGTGAACGCGATTTTTGAAAGGTTGAAACCATGAAGAAAATCTATCTGCTGTTATTCATCGCTGTCTTGGTGTGCTCTTCTTTGTCATTCGCCGCCGACGGCAAGCCCGTTTCCTACAAGAGCGGCGATGAGACCGTCCAAGCCGTGCTTTACACCCCTGCCGGAAATGGTCCATTTCCCGCCCTCATCGTGATCCACGAATATTGGGGACTAAACGATTGGGTCAAGGAGCAAGCTTCCAAACTGGCCGACCAGGGCTACGAGGCGCTTGCCATCGATTTATATCGCGGCAAAGTTGCGACCACGCCGGATGTGGCGCACGAAATCATGCGCGGAGTTCCCGATGATCGGGCCAAACGCGACCTGCACGGCGCCTTCGAATTTCTGCAATCGCAGTCTGACGTCAAGAAAAACCGCATTGGCGCGATTGGATGGTGCATGGGAGGCGGCTACGCCCTCAACGTCGCTCTTAACGAGCCTACCCTCGCGGCCGACGTAATTAACTACGGCCACCTTGCCACCGACGCCGATTCAATCAAGAAAATCAATGCGCCCATCCTCGGCTTGTTCGGGGGCCAGGATCAGGGCATTACGCCCGATGACGTCCACAAGTTTGAGGCCGCCATGAAACAGCAGGGCAAGAAAATTGAGATCAAGATCTATGATGACGCCGGCCATGCTTTCGAGAATCCAAACAACAAGACCGGCTACCGTGCCGCCGATGCCGAGGACGCCTGGAAGCGCACCGTCAGCTTCCTCGCGGAAAATCTTAAGAAATAACTACGGGGTTGGGGAGAGAACGGGCCGTGCCGCAGAGAAATCTGTATTTTTGTTGCTTGCACGGTGTCTAAGCATAAGGATGGTCGGCTCTGTCTAGACCTGTTTCACCCAGGTTTTGATATGGCACTAATTTCCTCTTGCCAGAAGATGCCGATCTGGTTACTATGTCGCATCCCGCAATGCTTCCGACCATCAACATCGGCGAGACCATCCGAAACTACCGGCTGCAAAAAGGTATGTCCCAGGGAGACATTGAGAAGCGCACCGGCCTGTTGCGTTGCTACCTGTCGCGGGTGGAGAACGGACATACCATTCCCTCGCTCGATACGCTATCGAAGATTGCCGGGGCCATGGACATCGCGCTGTCGCAGTTCTTCTCGGAGTCCGGCCACAGCAACGGCTCCAAGGGACTGCCGCAACTTTCCGATGACGAGGTCCGCTTCCTCAGCCAGGTCCGCCGCTATTCTACGAGTCTTAATGACAGTGACCGCAAGCTGGTTCTGGCCATGGTGAAGAAGATGGCGTCGAATTCGAAATAAAGCTGACGGCCGTCAGCTTTCAGCTTCCTAAAAAGGATGTCATTCCGAGCGAAGCGAGGAACCTTGGTTTCTCTTCCGCGACCCCGCACTTTTCGCAAAAGCTGAAAACTGATCGCTGATCGCTGAGAGCTGACAGCTGAAAGCAGGTACTTCAGTACCATGACCTCCGGTGACCACCGGGTACCTCGCCTGCGCCCCGCCTTCTCTTTACACTGTCGACTTGGAGACTCATCCGTGACCACCGATGAAGAACTAACCGTACTTGAGACCCAACTGCGGCGGCTGAAGATCGAGTACGAAGTCTACTTCAGCAATCCGACCAAGCGCCCTCCCACCGACGTCGAGTGGAAGGTGCTGTCGCTGCTGCGGAAGTTTTCCGACGGTGGCCGCATGAGCTTCTCCCAGCGCTACCGCTATAACGAAATGGCCCAGCGCTACGCCGTCTACAGCGATCTGTGGCGGAAGAAGTCACGCATCCGCGAGGAAGGCTATCGCCGCCCGCAGGATGCGCTTCTCTCGGTGCAGGGAGTACGCGTCGAAGAGGAGTCCAAGCCGCAGCACCATCCGGTTTACGGACTAAGCAAAGCCGCCACCGCTGCCGCCGCAAGCACGTCCCAACCCTTTACCATGCACGAGAGTGAAGCCGGGCGCGAACAGGTTGAGCGCTTGTACAACACGCTGGTCGCGGCCAAGAAGAAGGCGGGAGAAAATGTCTCCGGCAACCTCGATTCCTTCAACACCTTCGTGCAGAAAAAAACCGCAGAGATCCGCAAGCAGTACGGCTGCCAGGACGTTGAGTTCTCCGTTGAACTTGCTGACGGGCATGTGAAGCTGAAGGCCAAGGCGAAGTCCTAGAAGCTGTCGCTGGACGTTGGTCGGCAGCCGATGCGTCCTCCCTCTGATCGCAATGGGTGTAATAGCTTCCTTTGCCTCACCAATCCTGCCGTGTGCCGAGTAGAGGGATGCCGAAGAGTAGCGCGTTGGCATATCATCCGTGGAGAGTCAAATGGAAGAGATTCAACAGATCGTGATTCCGACACTCTCAAGGGTGAAGATTGCTCGGAATCTCTCGTATCCCGTTGGTGCGGAGGCCATCTCCACCGCGCTCGCGTCAGTCCAGCAACTAACCGAATTGAAAGTTCTCTTTTACTCATCCAAGTTCCACCCTCCTCTACGAAGCAATGTTTACGAGTTCCTTCGCGTTGAATACCTGAACAACGCGAGGCCCGGGGAGGAGTGGCCGGTCGGAAACTTGTATGGACGCCCACCCCAGAGCAGGTGGGAAATTGCCGTTCAGCCTGTTCCTCGTGTTTTGCGCCACCAGATCGGGCAGTACATCCTCGATTCTGCGCTCCCGCAGATGCGGCAATGGCTCACTGAACGCACTCAACTATTGCAACAAGGGAGCGACCTGCTTGCCTTCTTGTACGACGGAGAGACCAATGAGTGCACATCCCGGCAGGTAACCAACCTAGAACCGCTCAGACTTAGATAGCGGTCCGATTGCTGATAGAATCTTCGGTCGTTCCGCACTTATGCTTCATATCCGAGGCCTCACATGTCCCGCAGCACGTCCCGCATCCAGCGCGCCATTCTCAGCGTGACCGATAAGACCGGCCTTGTAGACTTCGCACGCCAGCTCTCGGGCCTCGGCATCGAACTCATCTCCACTGGAGGCACGGCAAAGCTGCTGCGCGATTCCGGCATCGCCGTCAAAGACATCTCCGAACTCACCGGCTTCCCGGAAATGCTCGATGGCCGCGTCAAGACGCTGCACCCCAAGGTGCATGGCGGCATCCTGCATCGCCGCGAGAATCCCGCGCACACCGCCGCCGTTGCCGAGCACGGCATTCAGCCGATCGACATGGTCGTGGTGAATCTTTACGCCTTCGAGAAAACCGCCGCCAAGCCGGGCGTGGCCTTCGAAGAGCTGATTGAGAACATCGACATCGGCGGACCGTCCATGATCCGCTCCGCCGCCAAGAATTTTCACGATGTTGCTGTCGTCACCTCTCCAGCCGACTACCAAGTCATTGCGGAAGAACTCTCCCGCTCCACCGGTGTGCTGTCGCTCGAAACCAAATGGCGGCTGGCGCAGAAAGCCTTCGCCACCACGGCTGCTTACGATTCAGCCATTGCCTCAACGTTGGAAAGCATTCCTGACGTCAACAATTTTGCGTCGCCGGCAGCTGCGGAGCCCCGCTCCGCCGGACAGCCGGGGGCGGCTGTCCCCACATCATCCGACAAGTTTCCCCCAACCCTGCGCCTGTCCTTCCAGAAGACTCTCGACCTGCGCTACGGCGAGAACCCGCACCAAAAAGCCGCGATGTATTCCGACGGCTCCGGCATGGGCGTAGCCAATGCCCGTCAGCTTCAAGGCAAGGAACTTTCCTACAACAACATCGTCGACCTGCAAGCCGCCTGGGACCTGGCCCAGGAATTCGATCCGAATGAAGCCGCCGTCTGCGCCATCATCAAGCACACTAACCCCGCCGGCGCCGCGACCGGCAAGACTCTTGCCGAGGCCTACAAACGGGCGCTCGAATGTGATCCCGTCTCCGCGTTTGGCGGCGTGATTGGAGTGAACCGTCCCATCGACGGCGAAGCCGCCGAGGAGATGCACAAACTCTTCCTCGAAGTAATCGCCGCGCCCGCCTTCGATGACGCAGCCAAAGCCCGCTTCGCCACCAAGAAAAATCTGCGCTTAGTTGAAGTGAAGGCCGCGCCGCAGAAATGGACTCTGAAAAACGTCTCCGGCGGAATCCTCCTGCAAGACAATGATGTTCGACCGCTGCAAGACATCGACCTCAAAGTCGTCACCCAGCGCGCTCCCACGCCCGAAGAAACCCGAGCGCTTCTATTCGCCTGGAAGGTCTGCAAGCACGTAAAGTCCAACGCCATCGTCTATGCGCGCGATGGACAAACCGTCGGCGTTGGTGCCGGCCAGATGAGCCGCGTCGACTCAGCGAAGATCGGAGTTATGAAAGCGCAACTGCCGCTACAGGGAACGGTCGCCGCCTCCGACGCATTTTTCCCGTTCCCCGACGGCGTCGAAGAAATTGCCCGAGCCGGCGCGACCGCCATCATTCAACCCGGAGGCTCGCAGCGTGATCCTGAAGTCATCGCAGCCGCTGATCGCTTGGGCCTGGCGATGCTCTTCACTGGAGTCCGCCACTTCCGGCACTAAGAACGTCGGTCAGTCGGATCCGAACGCCACTTTCCTGGATCGTCCGTGCGGGGCATCGGAGATTTGCGTAGTGGTAAATACCAGAACAGCTGTATGGTGCCCGCGAGCTGGTTATGGCAGCCTTAGCCGTGCGCGCCCGTCGTCTGGAAGATCGCATCCGTGAGCTATGCGCCCAAGCCGTGGCGGCGCAAGACCCCGACTTGGGCTCGATTCTTTCAGCCCTCCAACTCGCCCTTCGCGAGCACAACAGCAGACTCAGAGAACTGGCTGCCACGAAACTCGCTACTGGCTGGCCCAGTGGCGCCAGGATCGTTGCCGTGCCTACATCCCAGGCGCCAGTCGAATGCAATATCTGTGGCTCACTACTCAGCCTTGAAGATTCGAAGGTGAACGAGGACGGGCAGCCCGTTCACGAAGAATGCTATGTTGCGAAGCTCACGTCGATCAGGGCTTGAGCGGGAGTTTGCCTCGGGGGTAAACCATGGGAAGTCATCTAACCTCTGCAGATTCGTGCATCTTGACTCCGACCTCCAATAACAACATGCTCAGCCCGGCCGTACGCATCATTACTTGTCAAACAGTAGGCATCATCATGAAGAGCGTCCGTAGGAGACGAACAATGACAGCAAAACTGAAGTTGATATTTCTGTTGACCAGCGTTCTGATGGTAGCGGCCCAAGCGAGCGCTTCTTATCAAGAGTGCACGAGTACGATCACCGGCAACTTCAACGGCACGGCCATCAATCAAGGGGACTACATCTGGTTCACCGGAGTTCTCACGGTTAAGGGCCTGGCATCCAGCCCCACGACCCTTTACGTGAGCCAAGCTTCGGTTACTTTCACCGCGGACGGTGAGACTTACACAGTGAAGGTGCCCAGCTCGGCAATCACTTTTTCCTCGGCGACAACGACCGCTACCACCGATTACATTCAGTTAAAGCCGCTGTTTCTCGGAAAGGGATGGAGGACGCGGCTCCAATGGTCTGGCCTGGCGGGTAACGACCTGATGACGGCCGTGGAATTTGCGGTGCCAGCGGGCGGATTGCCCGGCGGTATCAAGGATGTAGCCTTCACCGCGACCTTCTCCAGTTATTCCACCGGACTCACGGTGAATTGGCAATGGGCCGCGGCCGTTTATACCTCCTTTGACACCGACTACAACGCCCTTGGAGTAAAGCCAGTGGATGACAACAAGGCGAGTCAGTATCAAAACTCAGACCACGCCGGTACGCCGGAGAATTTCAAGTCATTTGTAACCGGCGGAGCAGATGGCGGTGGCGGATCAAATTACACCGGTTCGTACAGCGGAACCGGCAGTTGCGCCCTTACTCCCGATGGTTCATCCTCGGTAACGGAGAGCAAAGTGACGAGCCCGAGGTAAACGGGTATCCGGAACAAACATCCGCGGTCAACCTCGCAAGCGGGCTCGCTCCGCGCGGAGCGAGCCTGTCTAACCTGCGCCGTCGATTCGGGGAACACGCCATCTGTAGACGCTGGGTTTACTTAAATTGACAAATATCGCTTCCCCAATCCCCTCGGTCCCTGTACTTCCGCTTGGTCACAGCCTGCCCAGCCTCCCACTGTTTTTCCCAATCCGGCGTCTGACAGGTTAGAATTAGAGCACCCCAGCCCCGGCGGTTTTGCATCCAATGGCTATGTATTCGGGTAGTGCGCTCAGTTTTAATAGGTCTCTCGCAATTCATTCCAGCATGGTCAGGTCGAGCATGAAAAGTTTTTTTCGCCCAGTATTAGCGTTTTCGTTTCTCGCAGTGGCCGCATTCGCGCAAACCACTCAATCCACTCCAGCCGCGCCTGCTGAATCCAAGCCAGGCGACTCTAAATCGGTACAGGCGTCCCTGCGGAAAGTAGACCACGCCGCCGCTTATTACCACTACACGCTGGCACATTTGTACGAAGAGCAGGTCACCGCCTATGGCCGCAGCGAATTGGCCAATAAGGCGATGGAGGAATACCGGCTCGCCATCGACGCCGACCCGTCCTCCGAATTTCTGACCTCCGGCCTGGCCGAGCTCTACGTGAAGACTGGACGCATTCGCGATGCGGTTCTTCAAGCGCAGGACATCATCAAGCGCGATCCCAATAATCTGGAAGCGCACAAGCTGCTCGGGCGGATTTATCTGCGATCGCTCGGAGATATGCCGGGCAACGGGAATGGCTCCGAGAACGTGCTCAAGCTGGCGATTGAGCAATATGAAGAGATCGTCAAGATCGAGCCGAACAATGTTGACGATCATCTGCTGCTGGGCCGCCTCTACCGCCTGAACAATGATTTGCAGAAGGCGGAAAATGAACTCAAGATCGCGGTGAAGCTCGATCCCGATTCGGAAGAAGCCGTTACTACTCTTGCCCTGCTGTACACCGACGAAGGCGATACGGCTCACGCATTGCAAGTGCTTAGCGCAGTACCCGACACCGGGCGCTCGGCCAAGCTGTATGCCGCGCTCGGCGCCACTTACGAACAGCGCAAGGACTACAAGAGCGCGATTGACGCTTACAAACATGCCATCCGGCTGGATCGCGATAATCTTGACGCCATTCGCGGCCTGGCGGAAAATCTCTTGAACGACGGCCAGATCGATGCGGCCCTTGATCAGTACAAAGTTATTGCCGATGCCAATCCGGAGGACGCGCAGACCTACCTCCGCATCTCGGAGATTTATCGCCGCCAGGGAAAATATGATCAGGCGCTCGAAAGCCTGAAAAAAGCCGAGGCCATGGTTCCCGATGCCCTGGAAGTTCCTTACAACATTGCCGTGGTTTATGAAGCCCAGGGGCGTTACGACGAGGCTATCAATCTCTTGCAGGATCTCTTGAAGAAAACCGAGAAAGCGGACAGCGTCTACTCGCAGTCCGACCGCAACAACCGGGGAATCTTTATCGAACGCCTGGGGATGGTTTATCGCGATCAGGAAAATTATCTGGCTGCGGTCGAAGCCTTTCGCAGGATGATTCCGCTCGGCGATGAGAATGCCCGCACCGGCTATCAGGATGTGATCGATACATACCGTGAGGCCAAGCAATGGCCTCAGGCGACGGCCGCGGCCAAAGAAGCGGTGCAGAAACTGCCCGATGATCGCGAGCTTCGCATGGTCCTGGACGCGCAACTCGCCGATACCGGCGATCCGGAAAAACCTCTCGCCGATGTACGCTCGCTGCTTACAGGCAAGGCGGAAGATCGCGAAGTTTACGTGCGGCTGGCCATCATGTATACGCGGCTGAAGCGCTGGAATGATGCGGAGGAAGCTCTCAACAAAGCCGAATTGCTCTCCACCAAGGCTGAAGACAAAGAGAACATTTATTTCCTGCGCGGTTCAACCTACGAACGCGAGAAGAAATATGATCAGGCCGAAATTGAATTCAAGAAAGTGCTCGCTGCCAATCCACAAAGTGCAGTTACGCTGAATTATCTGGGATACATGAATGCGGATCGCGGTGTGCAACTGGAAGAATCTCTCGGCCAAATCAAGCTGGCGGTGAGCCTTGATCCCACGAACGGCGCTTATCTGGATTCTCTGGGATGGGCCTATTTCAAACTTGGCAAGTACGATCTCGCCGAAGAGAGTTTGAACAAGGCGTCCCTGAGGATGAGTTCGGACCCCACTGTGCAGGATCATCTTGGCGATCTCTTCCAGAAGACCGGACGATTGAAACTGGCCGCCGCTCACTGGGAACGCGCGGTCGAAGAGTGGAATAAAACGGTGCCTGCCGAAATCGACGGCGATCTCCTGATAGCGACGCAGAAGAAACTCGACGCTGCCAAAGTGCGATTGGCCAAGGAACAGTCGCAGAACCAGTAGCGGGTAACGAGTACCGAGTACTAAGTACCCAGTACCGAGGAGCACACTCCCGACCACTGGCATTTTGCTTTTCACTCGCGACTCGGTACCAGGTACTCGGTCCTGGCAAGTCTGTTAAACTTCCAGAATGCTGGCCGGCTACGCGGTGCAGGTGGAGGATTCCCGCGGACGCCGCTTCCCTGAACCGCCTCATCCCTACCGCAACGACTACCAGCGCGACCGCGATCGGGTCATCCACGCCCGCGCTTTTCGCCGATTGGAAGATAAGACGCAGGTGTTCACCCGCCGCTATTCTGACCATTTCCGCAACCGGCTCACTCACACCATCGAAGTAGCGCAGATCACGCGCACCGTGGCGGGAGCGCTCGCCCTGAATGTCGATCTGGCGGAAGCGCTCGCGCTGGTGCACGATCTTGGCCATCCTCCGTTCGGGCACGCCGGCGAAAAGGCGCTCGACTCTGCGATGCGCGAACATGGCCTGTTTTTCGATCACAACCTGCACGCCCTGCGTATTGTGGACGACTTCGAGCAGCGCTATGCCGCTTTTCGCGGGCTGAATCTGACTTTTGAAGTTCGTGAAGGGATCATCAAACATTCGCGGGATTACGAGGCTGCAAAATATCCGGAACTGGCGGAATATCTGCTCGACCAGCGGCCTCCGCTCGAAGCCCAACTCGTCGATTTAACCGACGAAATCGGCTACAACACCGCCGACCTCGACGACGGCTACGAAGCCCATCTTCTGAGTCTCGATCAGATCCGTGACGGCTTGCCCGTCTTCGAACGGTTCTTTCGCGAGGTCGAAAAGATTTATCCCGATGCGCCCGATAAGCTGCAATTCAACGAGGCACTGAAACGCGTCTTCAACCGACTGGTCGGCGATCTCATTGCCCACACGCAAGCCCGGCTGAAAAAGGCGAGAATCGAAAGTCTCGCTGATGTCCGTCTGCACGAAGAGAGGCTCGTCTCGTTCAGTTCCGAAGTAGAAGCGGAGCGCAAGCAGATTAAGGATTTCCTCTACGAAAATCTTTATTACAGCCCATCGCTGGCAGGAGAAAAAGACGATGCCGAACGCATCGTTACCGAGTTATTCACCTTCTGGATGAGCAATCCCTCAGCGCTGCCTCACTATTACCAGGAGAAAGCCGGCCAGGAATCTCTGCCCCGCGTGGTCTGCGACTATATTGCCGGCATGACCGACCATTTCATCATCGAACAATACGGGCAGCATTGCGGCAGTGCGCGCTGAGGTACGAGCTAAGACCGCACACATAGCCCTGTCATCCTGAGCGAAGTTGTCGTTCGCGAAGAGGACGACAGCGCAGTCGAAGAATCTCTACCGTCCAATCGCATGATCGTGCCGATTCCGGATCTCTTGCGACGCGCTCACGTGAGGACAGTCGCCCCCAGCGCCTGTTCGTCCGCTTAGAGTCGCTGGCTCGACCTCCAACCACAGCCGGTCAATGAGGCTATTGCCTGCTTGCGACAACTAGCGCGATTTGTGGGTACTGATGCGGGTTCAGTTTTTGCACGCTGAATACTTTCGAGACAACGTGTCTGCCAACGCTTTGCCGCGTTCATTCCAATCTTCATAAAACTGAAACACGTCGGGAACGACGAAGCGCTCTCCTTCGGTAATCGGAGGAGAGGCTGTGCAGTCCGCAGTGCCCTCGGATTGGGGCGACCAGGGCAACGGTATTTCCAGCGATGCGGAGGGTGAACGCCAAGGGGTCGGCCATGGTTTCTCGTTCGCCGCCTTGTATGCTCTCCAATCCTCCTCGGATGCGAAGTAGCTCGCCACGATCTTCAAACGACCACGAACCGCAACCTGCCTTCGAGTTTTTCCCTGCTGGTTAACAACCGCAAATGTTTCGGGCAAGCAGAAGTGATCTGTGGTTTTGGAACCTGCTGCAAGCTGGTAAGTATCGAGGTAGACGATGTCGCTTAGCCCGTAGAATTCTTCCCAGATCTCTTGATCCTTTTTGCTGGGATCGTTGTGGATCAGCTTTGTGGAGAGCGAAAAGATCACCCCTTCCCATTCGGGCAGGTAAAGAGTCTGCGCGGAGATATTGACCCGCTCTACCGTAAGGTCAAGACATCCATTTACCCACTTCGGCGTATCGACGTGAATCTCCAGCATGGGTGCTGCATGAGCTTGTGCGATCAAGCCCTGCCATTGGCCAAGCAGAATCGCCAAAGTCGCGAGTGCACGTCTTGGAGCCATTTCAGACCTCGAAGGGAACTCGGAAATCGTAACGCAGCTTATTTCAGCTAGCTTGAGCGGTGAAAAATCCCCAACTAAGACTCATCGACCGGTCTTTCGCCGTCCCTAAATCTATCTGTACCGCCGCCTCACCGAATTCCCGCCACTGCCGCCACCACATCAAATAAAATCCTCGGCCCGCGCCGCACTTCCTCCACCCGAATCCGTTCGTCATTGCCGTGCTCGGTGTTGCCTTCTTCGTCAGTCGCTGTGTAGGGATTGAAACCATACGCATTGATACCCAGTGGACGATAACGCTGATTCTCGGTGTAGCCGCTCGTGATGTGCGGCACAACCGGAGTGCCGGGGAAATACTTTGCAGAGACTGCGCGGATGGCTTCGTATAGCGCTGTATTCGTCGGCGAGTAGTTAGCCTGGCGAAACTCCGCATTCAACGGTTCGACGGTAACGTTGGGATCATCCACAGCAAGCCGGATCTGATCCAGCAGCGCCTTGGGATTTCCGCCCGGCAAAATACGCACATCCAGATTCGCCCACGCTTCCGGCGGGATCACGTTGGTTTGTTCCGAGCCGCCCATCATGGTGAGCGAAATCGTGTCGCGCAGCAGAAAGTTGAGCGACTCGTCCTTCTCCACGTCCTGCTGAAACTTTTTATCTTCGATGGCCTTCCGGATATTGCGATACTCCCGTGCTTGTTCCGGCGGTTCATAGGGCGCCATCTCTCGCAGAAATTCATCGACCACCGGCAGAACTCTCAGCGGCGTTCGGTACGCAAGGACGCGATCCAGAGCGTGCACCAGTCGGTTCGGCGCGGAATCCGGGATAGGCCGCGAAGCATGTCCCGGCCTCCCGTGAGCAACAACATGCAACCAGAAGGTGGTTTTCTCGCCCACATCCACCCCGACGTACTTCACTTTGCCGTTGTCGAGAAGGTTCTCGCCGCCTTCATTAATGAGAAATTCCGCGTTTCCCAGCAAGTCTCGCTGATGAGCAATGAACCAATCGGTGCCGGTGCCGTCCGCTTCTTCGTCGGCTACGGCCAGAAAAATCACGTCGCGATCGAGGGCCACTTTCTCGCGCTTCAGCATCACCATCACTACCAACTGGGCCAGGCCTTCGTCTTTCATGTCCTGTGCGCCGCGTCCCCAGAGCCAGCCGTCTTTGATCTCGCCGCTGAAAGGGGGAACTTTCCAATGCGTGGCATCGCTGGTAACCACATCCATGTGGTTCAGCAGGATGACAGGCTTCTTCGCCTCTCTATCGGTAGTGGCATGCGGCAGGCGAGCCCAGAGATCGCCCCGTCCAGGAGCGTATTCGAAGGCGCGATTCTCAATGCCCTCTTCATCTAGAATCTTTTTGTAAAAAGAAACGGCGAGCATCTCATGGCCGGGAGGATTCGTGGTGTCGATGCGCAGATACTGTTGCATCCAGGTCACTGCGAGATCGGAATACTGCTGCAGGTGGTCAGCGGGAATGCGGGACGAAGCCATCATGAGCGCCGGTTCCTCCGCGCCAGCGACGGCTCCCGGCCCGGCGAGAAAACTCGCGACCAGGCCCACCATCAGGATCCGGTTAGCTATTCTCGTTCGCCGCCGGTCCGTCGTCCTCGCATTGCCAACCATGAATAATCCCAAGATTTGTCCCCCTGAAAGCCTTTCCACTCCACGCAGTTTTTATATCAGGTTTGCCAAAATTACCGTGCGCAAACCACTGCGGGCTACCCGGCGCTCTGGGCTAGAGTTACAATGTCTTTAACATCAGGTATTTAGCGCCTCAACCCGAAAGTGAGTTTTGGCATCTGACCTGTAGTAGAGATAGCAGGTGCCGGAGCCGATAGGGTGCCTAAGTTTTGAGTTTTCCAGGGATGCGTTGCGTCAGCGTATTCCGGTAGTTTTAGGGGACGCAATCAAAATCACGCAACACGCCGCGTGACGGCGTGCTGGAGTGGAGCCCCCAAACGCTCCCCCAAAATGGAGGAAGTCTTTTATGAACACTCGTATGCTCGCTACTTTGCCTCTGGCCGCGGTGCTTGCCTTTCCGGCCTTGGCGCAAACTTCGTCTACCCAGGATCGGTCCAATCCGCCCGCGGCGGCTCAAACCAGCCAGTCGAACGACAGCATGAACGGGACGGGCAAGCAGCCTCTGCAGGCGCCGGCTCGGGAAGGCTTCTGGGGCCGGGTGAACCCATTTGCCCGCAAGAGCTATGTAAAGCGCCAGACCGATCCCATCCGTGATCGCGTGAACGAACTCGATGATCTGACCGCGGCCAATGGCCGGGCGATTAAAGACACCGATGCGCGCGCCCAGGCTGGCATCAAGCTGGCTTCGGACAAGGCAAATGAGGCGGATCAGCATGCCATCGATGCCGGCAACAAAGCCACGATGGCCCAGCAGAGCGCGCAACAGGCGACTACGCGCATCCAGACCGTCGAAACCGTGGTTGGCAACATCGACCAGTACAAGGCTTCAAACCAGACTGAAATCCGCTTCAAGCCCGGCCAGACTGTGTTGAGCAAGAATGCGAAAGACGCTCTGGACGAAATGGCGAACGGCGTCAAGGGCCAGCGGGGCTACATTATTGAGGTACAGGGATTCTCGTCCGGCAAAGGCCAGACCGCGATCACCAACTCGCAGAAGATGGCCGAGTCAGTGGTCCGTTACATGGTGCTGAACAGCGAGATTCCGGTCTACCGGATTTACCTGGTAGGCATGGGCAATGCCCCAGCCCCCAACGCGGATGAGAACGGCAAGACGAAGCATATGAGCGGCGGACGTGTGGAAATCAGCCTGCTGAAGAACGATCTGGAACAACTCTCCAGCAACTCTTCCGCTCCTACGACCACTTCCGATCAGCAACAGCAACCGAAATAATTGGATTAGATTGGGACCGCGAGCGCCTCGCTCAAGTCCTTCCCCCAACGAAAGCCCTTCGCGTAAGCGAAGGGCTTTCGCGTGCTCAGCAGATTGAAGTTCCAGAACTGTGCCGCGCCCTTCCGTCCTAGCCGGGGTGGTTGTGAAAGTGAATCAGCAACATGTGAACCACGAAGCCCACCACAAACCAGATAGCAGCTTCCAGGATTCTCTTAAATCGGGCCGTCATCCGAAAAGAATACGCTACTCCGCATTCCGTGTCAGGTGTACTGACTGCTGAGTCAAGCGCGATAACCCCCCGTACTGATTCCGAACTGCGAGAGCTTGGACTGAAGAGTGGTGCGTTTCAAGCCCAGACGTGCAGCTGCACCGTTGGGTCCGCCAAGCTGACCCTTGCACTCCCGAAGTGCGCGCAGAATTCGCTCGCGCTCCCGCTCACGGAGCGTTACGTTTTCGGACGGGTCGGGCTCGGCGTGCAGTTCGCTGAGCGGCACTTGCAGAACATGGCCAGGAGTAAGAATGACCGAGCGCTCGACGAAGTTTTCCAGCTCGCGGATATTGCCCGGCCATGTCCACCTCACCAGAGTCTCCATGGTTTTCGCCGGGATTCTGAGGATGGATTTGTTCATCCGAGCCGCATACTTCCGGACAAAATGTTCGATGAGAAGCGGTATGTCCTCGCGCCGCTCGCGCAGCGGTGGCGTGCGGAGCGGGAAAACATTCAGGCGATAGTACAGGTCGCTGCGAAACTCCCGGCGATTCACGCTGGTTAACAAGTCCCGGTTGGTGGCGGCGATGAGACGGAAGTCGACCTTCAAAGTTTGCGTGCCACCCAGCCGTTCGAACTCCTGATCCTGCAGCACTCGCAGTAATTTAGGCTGTAAATCAAGCGGAATTTCCCCGATCTCATCTAGAAACAGAGTGCCGTCGTCGGCCAGTTCCAGCCGGCCGATCTTTCGAGCGACCGCCCCGGTGAAGGCTCCTTTCTCGTGGCCAAACAATTCGCTCTCCAGCAAGCCGGAGGGGATGGCGGCGCAGTTCACCTTGACGAAGCTTTTGTCCTTGCGCTTGCTCATCCGGTGGATGGCGCGTGCCACCAATTCTTTGCCAGTCCCGGTTTCGCCCTGCAGCAACACCGTGGCGTCGCTGGGAGCGACCTTGGACACTCTGCTCATGACGTCCTGCAGGGTCTGGCTGCGCCCAATGATTTCCCCAAACCCCAGCTCGGTGTCGATGGCTTGTTCCAGATAGAGTTTTTCTTCCGAGAGTTTTTCCTTGGCCAGCCGAAGTTCCTCGGTGACCGCCTGCAGTTGCGTGACATTCTGGCGCAACGCTTCCTCAGCCTGCCGTCGCGACTCCTCTAACTTTACTTTCTCGGTGACATCCCGCTGAATGCCCCAGGTGCTTACGAGTTTCTCGTCTTCCACGATGCCGATCATGCTGTTTAGAAACACTTTGGGATTGCCGTGAACGTCGACCTCGTGCGACTCGCGATCTATAACGCGAAAGCCCGATCGCACGTACTCCCGCATCAGCTCGATGTTGCGTGGATCCCCGGGGGGCAACATTTCCGTCAGCCGTTTACCCCAGAGCTCCTTCGCACATTTCAAGCCGTACAACGCCGCCATGGCGTCGTTGCATTCCGTGATCGAGGAGTCGTGGAAAATATGGTGAATCATTTCGTCTTCTGCCAGGGCGACGGGTACCGGGGCGTCCATATCTTCGCGGTAGATGCCTTCCGAACTGCTGGAGACAAACATGCGGTAATTCTCTTCACTGCGCTTCAGAGCCTGCTCCGCCCGCTTGTGTTCCGTAACATCCTGCAGGATGGCGGCGATTCGTTCCACCCCGGCGGGACCCTCGATGGGAAAATAGCTTGCGAATAACTCCCTCTCGCCCAGTCTCGGATCGTTATATTCAATCTCGTACGAGACCACTCTTCCCTGGAAACATTCGTCCATCTTTTCTTTGATCAGAGTGTCAAAAACGTTTTTGTGCACGACTTCATCGACGCGTCTCCCGACCACCTGCCCTTTCGTCATACCGCGATAGTTCAGAAACGCGCGATTGGCGATTACGTAGCGGTAATCGCGGTCTACCACTACGATCATTTCCTCCAGGCCTTCGACGACGCGCTCGTATTCTCGCAGCCTGTCCTCGGCCTGTTTGCGTTCCGTGATGTCCTGGACGATGGCCATATGCCAAAACGGACTATCGCCCTTGGGCCACATGGCCGCCACCTCGACCTCCGCCCAGCGGATCGAGCCATCCGGACGGAGGTATCGTTTCTCCATTCCGTAGCTCATGACCTCCCCTTCCGCGAGCTGCCTTAGCTTTTCGAGATTTGCAGGCAGGTCATCCGGGTGGGTGATGCTCTGGAAGTCGCGACTCAAGAGGTCCTGCTCCGTCCGTCCAACAATTTCGCAATACTTCGGATTGACCCCGAGTAACCCCCCGGTTCCAGTTTCAACCCAGCAAATGCCTACCGGAGAGCGCTCATAGACTGCACGATAGCGCGCGTCGCTGGCCTGAATCTGCGCCTCTGCCTGCATACGAGAAGTGAGATCGTGCGCGATGGTAATCACATAGTCGCGATTCAGGTGTACCCATTTCATGCTGATTTCCACGGGGAAGACGGATCCGTCCTTTCGCCGGTGCAGCCTTCCCAGCACCGACGACCCCGCTTTCCGCAATTGTTCCCGGATCTCCCCCGCAGAAGCCTGGGTAAGGTCCGCATCGATATCGAGCACGCTGAGCGCGAGGAGTTCTTCACGGCTGTAACCCAGGGACGAACAGGCTTTCTGATTGACGTCCAAAAAACGAAAGGTCTCCGGATCCACGACTTCAATGGCGTCGTTGCCGTGATCCACTAACGTTCGAAACAGTTCGAGTTCCCGGATTATGCGCTCATTTTCTCGAGCTTCGGAAAGCAAACCCTCACGGGTTTCACGCAGCACCTTCTCCCTGTACTTTTGCTCAGTAACGTCATGAGCAATGCCCCGCACGATCGGCGATGTCAAACCTTCGGTGCGGAGTGTGTTGTAGTATTCCCAGATGCGCCGCTCCCCTCGGCGCGTCATCACGGCCATCAAACCGCGAGCCTCACCCGCGCGCGCGATTTCAGTAAGGTAGGCGTCAAATTGGGGACGGAGATTGGGGTCGATCAGGTCCTGCATGGGGATCTGCAGGAGTTCTTCCACGCTGTATCCGAGGACTCGCGCCGGAGCGGGGTTGATAGCCAGCAGTCGACCTGATAAATCATGGATGCAGAGCAAATCGTGGCTGTGTTCAACCAGGTCTTGATACCAATCTTCGTTTTCCTGGAGCGCATGCCGGATCGGAATTAGCTCGGTCCGCTTTACTTCAACGATGTGGGGCTGCTCTGGCCCAGGGTGCAAATTCATGGCTACTCCCTAAGCGGGCTGGGTACTGGTAGCGATTCGTGTGAATTCAATCGAGCTCAGTTTCGCTCAGAACGATAGAAGGCACGCCAACGCCCCTTAACGCGACCCAGTTCCGATTGCGGCGAAGTGTAACAGAACTTTCGTCTGTACGCTAGCATACTTAGCAATGTTTGTCGTCGGACAGTGTCTGCCCGCCTCGAGTTGTTCCGATTTGGCCCCGTCTTTGCCGCATGGACTCAACGAAGCGCCGTCAATCCCCTGATATCCACCTGCGAAGCCAATTGCTGCAGGCAAGAGCGGAAAGAGTTCCATGGCTCCCTTGGGGCGGCTGCCGAAATAATTCTCGCTGGTGCTCATCAAGCCATCACACTATGACGATGATCGCTATGTCATCCAGTGGTTCCGCTCCAACGTTTGACCCATACTTCCCCACTCCAATACACTCGCTTCTCGTGGGGTTTCTATGAGATATATTGCCTGCCTGATTCTTCTTGCCTCTCTCTTTACTCTGAGCGCTGTTGCCGACGATGACAAAACTCACCATCATCATGAAGATTTGACAGCGGCCCAACTCGGCACCGTCAACTTCCCGGTTTCATGCGCCCCTGATGTGCAGAAGCCGTTCGAGCGCGGCGTGGCTCTCCTCCACTCCTTCTGGTACGAAGAAGCGCAAAAAGAATTCACCCAGATCGCGGTCGATGATCCGCATTGCGCGATGGCGCACTGGGGTGTCGCCATGAGCCTCTGGCACGAACTCTGGAATAATCCCGACACCAAAATGATTCAGCGCGGCCTCGACGAAGTGCACGAAGCGAAAACTACCGATGGCCCGGCCACGCCGCGCGAAAAGGCATATCTCGCCGCCATCGCAGCTTTCTACAGCGACTCCAAGAAGCTTAACCATGAGGCTCGCGCGAGGGCTTATTCGGACGCCATGAAGAAGGTTTACGAGACTTATCCGGACGATCACGAAGCCGCAGTGTTCTACGCGCTCTCTCTGCTCGCCTCTGAACCGCACGGTGACGCCACCTTTGCTAATCGCAGGCAGGCCGCCGCAATCCTGGAAAAACTATTTGCCACTGAGCCGGATCATCCTGGCGTCGCACACTATTTGATCCACGCCTATGACAAGCCGCAATTGGCGCAACTCGGATTGCCGGCTGCCCGCCGCTACGCGCAGGTTGCTCCCGCCGCTCCGCACGCCCTGCACATGCCTTCGCACATCTTCGCCCGAGTCGGCCTCTGGCAGGACGACATCAATTCCAACTTAGCCTCCATCGCCGCCACACGCAAGACGGCCGCCATGCACATGGGCGGCGAAGGCCATCAGTTCCATGCCATGGATTTTCTCTTCTACGCCTACATGCAAAGCGGACGCGATGCCGACGCCCGCGCGCTAATCGAAGAGATCCGCGCCATGCCCAATAAGCACGATGATATATATGGCAAAGGATACGATCCGCACGCCGCCGCCCTGGCGCATTTGACGGCTTTGTATCCGATCGAGATGCATGATTGGGCTAGCGCAGCGGCGCTGCCGCCCTCCAAGGTTGAGGGGACAACGGAGGAATCGGTGATTTATTGGGCGCGCGCGATCGGATCAGCCCATCTCCGCAAGCCCGACGATGTCCGCAAAGATGTTGAAGCAATTGCAAGTCTTCACAAGAAACTGGCGGAGGAGAAATCAGAATTCGCCGACGCCGTCGAAGATGATCGCAAAGAAGCCCAAGCCTGGCTGCTGTTCGCGGAGGGCAAGGATGACGATGCGGTTGAGGCGTTGCGCCCCATCGCCGACAAAGAAGATTCGCTCGGTGACGAGCCGGAAGGTATTCCAGCCCGCGAGATGATCGCCGACATCCTGCTGGAAGCGAAGCGTTCGCAGCAGGCACTGGCGGAATATCAGACTGATCTCAAACTAAATCCCAACCGCTTCGATGGTCTCTATGGCGCCGCCCGCGCCGCCGACGCGGCCGGCAAACCGACGGACGCCTCGGAATACTATGCGCTGCTGTTGAAAATCTGCGATGGATCAAACTCGACGCGCCCGGAACTGGGCCAGGCAAGGAAATTGGTGGCGCAGAAATAAGCTCTTCTGAGGCCAAACTGCATGCAACTGCCGAGTGCTGATTTGGATGACGCCGTTGCATTCGTGGTCGAACGGATCAGCCTAGAGGCTGAGCGATCGGCTGCACCGCTCGATAACGACGAGAGGCATTTCTTAAATCATCTACCCATCGAGCCGACGAACCCAACGGTAGTGGCAGCGTGGGGATTCAATACGGCTTCCGAGGGCTCGTGGCCGGAACCCGTTCTTCGGGACTTGCAATTCGAAAGACTGTGCAAGCTTGCAAGGGACGCACACCTACACGATCTCCAAACCCATCCGGACGCCGCACATGAATGGGAGTTTGCCGCCGCTGTGCTAGAGTTCCAGGCACATCCGATGTCCTGGCTGCTCAAGTGGTCCGACATCCGGACGAAGAAGCGGCCTGCGTGGTGGGATCGTTTACTCCTTGTGATCACGGCGGCTTTCGTTGTGGTCCTATCACTCCTCGGCGCGCTCGCCTTGTCCGTTCTTACGGATGGTCAGAAGGAAGTCTGGAAGTGGACGTTGTGGGTCGTTGGTGGGTGTGTCTATGGTTCTCTTATTACGCTTCTATACTTCACCGTGCGGCGGCTCGAAGCCTGGCAGCCAGAGCGGAACATCGAGAAATACCGACGTGATCTTGCGGGGCGCGGCTCTGCACACACGCATCGCTAAGACATTTCCATCTTCACAATCAGCGCCGCCATCATCCCCAACGCCCCCAGCAGCGCGTTGTACTCGCGGTGCTTCAGATACAAATCCAAAGAGAGTCCCGCTGGGCTCTCTTTTTCGTTGCTTGAACGCGGAGTGACCCGCGGCAACATCCTCGGCACCCGCCGCGCATACTCCTCAAACTCCGGAAACTTCTGTCGCAGGAATGATTCTTCGTCGCGGATCACCGGCAAATAAATAGCAAAGAACATCAGAACCAGCGCTACGCCCACCCACCAACTCCGCGCCGCGATGCAGAATCCCACTCCCATCAGCAGCGATCCCAAATACAGCGGATTGCGCGTATAAGCATATGGACCGGATGTTGCCAGCGTCTCATTCTTGCGCACGTGTCCCGAGGCCAGCGCGCGAATTAGAAGTCCCGGCACCACCACAATCGCACCCAGGATCAACGACCGCCACGAAGGCCGGGCCAGCCAGAAATAGAGTATGGCAAACAGGAATCCCAGCGGTACCCGAATCCGCCGCGCGATTTTTGACCACTCACCCATGCAGTTCTTCCACGCTATCCCGAGCGTCGAGAGGTACCGGCTTTAGCCCCTGAGGTCACCCGCCATCAGCTTCTGAGCCGCCGCCACCACTTCCTCACTCCCAATCGACAACAATCCATCATCGGCCGCAGCCCGACGCGTGTGCGACGTAACGCTTTCAGCACTACGCAGCACAACACTACGCGTCGCATAAGGCCCGTTGCGCGCGGGGTCCGTGGGGCCGAAAATTGCCACCACCGGAATTTGCAGCGCCGCCGCCAGATGCAGAGGCCCCGTGTCGCCACCGATAAACAGCTTCGCGCGGCGCGTTAGCGCAATCAATTCCGTGATTGTGCACCTCATCGCCGTCGCCGTTCCTTCACTTGCACCTTCCGCCACACGCACTAACCCTTCTTCGCCTGGACCGTAATTGAGAATCGACCGCATGCCGAGATTCGACAGTCCACGCGCCACCGCTCCGTAACGCTCGACCGGCCAGCGCTTCGCTCCCCATCCTGCTCCTGGATTCAGAATGGCAAAATCGCCAACGCTGTTCTCAGCCAGTCGCTGCTCGATCTCTGCCTCAACTTGCGGATGATGAGGAAAATCACCGGAAATATTCGTTGGTGAAAGCTCCATCGCAGCCTGAACCAAGGCCTGAGCGATCGAAAGATTCTGTTCGACCACATGCCGCCCGCGGGCCCCTACTTTTCGCGTATACCACAAGCTGGCCGGAGACTCGCGCGGTTCCGCCGCGCCATAAACGGCACGCGCACCCGCCCACCGCGCCAACACGGCCGATCGCATTGCTCCCTGCAAATCCACGGCAATGTCATAGTGCGCGCCACGCACGTCGTTCCAAACTGTAGCCGCGCGCTGCAGGGTCGAAATCGAGAATGCGGACTTGCGCCAACTCTTCAGATTCACGGCGTGGACTTCATCCGCCAGCGGCCGCAGCGCCGATCTGCCACCGCGCCGTGGCGATCCCGGTGCACAGAGCAATTCAGCCCAGCGCTCTTCAATCAGCCAGCCGATGTGCGCCTGGGGAAGCGCCTTCCGCAGAAAATGGGCCGCCGGCAGTGTGTGGATCACATCTCCCATCGCGCTGAGCCGTACGATCAGGAGCCGTTCGATCTTTTGCTCCCGAGCAATATCGAGCGTCTTCGATTCGCCCCCTGAGGATTCGATACCCGTGGGCTCGAAACTCACACCTGCCTCGGAGCAAGCCGCGAGCGAATAATCTCACTGGTGGAATGATCCTTCGCATCGCCGACGATAGCCACGCGTCCACCATATTCGGCTACCGCATCGCGCTCGGGAACGGAGTCGACCGTGTAATCCGTCCCCTTGGCCTGGATGTCGGGACGAATCTCGTGAATCAGCGCGCGCACATCGAGTTCGGAAAAAATCACGACCGCATCCACATTAGCCAGCGCCGCAACTATTTCAGCGCGCTCCTCCGCTGGCATCACTGGACGCCCCTTGCCCTTCAGTGCGCGCACCGATTCATCGGAATTAATGGCTACCACCAGCTTTCCCCCCAAGTCTTTCGCGCCCTGCAAGTAGCGCACATGACCCACATGCAGCAAATCAAAATTGCCGTTCGCCAGAATGATGCGCTCGCCCGCGCGCCTCCAGTGCTCCACGCGTGCGCGAAGTTCGGGTCGTCCCAGAATTTTCTTCTCTACCATGTTTTTCTGCCGAATCAGTGCGGCCTGGTTGAAGGCGGAGCCTGTTCGATCGCGCGCAACAGTTCTTCCGGGGAAACAGTGGCGGTTCCGCGCTTCATCACTACAATCCCGCCCGCGTAGTTGGCCAACTGTGCTGCTTCTTCCGTGGTGGCTCCGGCGGCCAGGGCCGCGCTGAACGCCGCAATTACGGTATCGCCCGCCCCAGTCACGTCGGCTACCTCGTCCGACCCGAAAATGGGAATGTCGACGGGCGGATGTTTCTGATCGAATGCCACCATGCCATCGCGTCCCCGGGTAATCAGCAGCGCTTGCAGCTGCATTCGTTCCATAATCTGATTTCCGGCGCGCGCCAACTTGTCCCAGTCCTGGCCAATGCGAACGCCCAGCGCCGCTTCCACCTCGGGTTCGTTCGGAGTGGCCGCGGTGGCGCCCGAGTACTCCAGCAATCGGTACCGCGAATCGAGGATCAAAGGGACCAGCACAATTCTTCTGCGTCCCGCTTGCCGCAAGGCATTCACGATGGCCGGACTTGCTGACCCATATCCGTAATCGGAAACCAGCAGCGCATCGGACGCTCGCAGATATTCCCGAGCCGCCAGAAACAACTCGCGCGTAAGATGCCGGTTAGGAGGGTTCTCGGGCTCACGATCGACACGTACGACCTGCTGGCGCGTGTTGTGAGTCATGCCAGCAAGAATTCGCGTCTTCGTGACGGTCGTATAACTCTTGTCCTTCAATACGCCGCTTACCGGAATACGCTTGTGACGAAAAAACTTCGTCAGCAGCCGTCCCGGCTCGTCGTCACCAATCGCGCCGACCGGCAGGACGTTCACTCCCAGGTCTGCCAGATTGTTGACTGCATTCGCCCCGCCGCCAGGAACCACGGTGCGTTCACGATGCTTCAGGATCAGCACTGGGGCCTCGCGCGAAACCCGTGAGATCTCTCCGTAAACAAATTCGTCGGCCACCAGATCTCCCAGCACCGTGATGGTGACCCTGGGAAAAGCGTCGACAATCTTCCGCAGCCGCTCAACTTCTTTCAGATGCTTGGTCATTCAGATTTTGCGGCACCGTTCACCGTCTGACGCATTTTCTCACGAGCAGCGCCGCCGCTCCTCCATCACACGCAGGATGGTATCCACAGCGTTATCCGCGTCGACGAGCTCCATCTTGACCGGGAGGACCGCCAGCGGAGTCAACGCGTCAAGGTATCCACCCAGGTTGACCGCATCCTTCTCTGTAGTAACGAAGCCACCGGCCTCACTGCGCTTCTGCAGTTCCAGCAAATCGCGAACGTCCTTCTCCGTGTAGGCATGATGATCCCGGAAAAACGCCTCAGCGATAGGATCGATGCCCGCGGTCCGCAACTGCAAAACGAAATTCTGTGGACGCGCAATTCCGCAGAATACGACCGGGCGAGGCGGAATATTCTGCGTCGCGTTCTGCGTCTCGATCCCCCGCCGAACCCGCCAAACCGTCCTACCTGCGAGCGGAAACCATTCCGGCGACGCGCCGCTGCTCAGAACCACGGCGTCAGCACGCCGCAACGCGCTCAAAGGTTCGCGCAGCCGACCGGCAGGAAGCAATCGATCGCGGGGATCGTCAGGCATGACCAGCACAATGTCGAAATGGCGCGCCAACCGGCGGTGCTGAAAGCCGTCATCCAATAAATGAATTTGCGGACCGAATCGAGCCTCGGCAAAACGCCCCGCCGCATAACGATCTTCTCCGACTATCACTGGAACCTGCAGCTGTCTCGCAATCAGCAAAGGCTCGTCACCGAAATCCTGCGGCAACCCGCCAGGATCGACGAGCAATATTCCGCGGCTCTTCCGCCCGTAGCCACGTGAAAGCACATCAAATCGAATTCCACGCATCTTCAACAATTTGCCTAGCAGAATCACAAACGGAGTCTTCCCGGTGCCTCCCGCAGAAACGTTTCCAACGCTTACAACCGACCCTTGCAGCGTGCGGGCGCGAAACCAGCGGCGGTCATACAGCGCATTGCGCGCCGCTACCATGGCGCCGTATATGGCTGACAGAGGATTAGCTTTCATGATCGCGCCAGCAGTTCCTGCAGATCGCCCACGGTGCGAGTCGTGGCCCCAATCTGTGCCCGCATAGTCCCGGCAGCGCGTTCTCCTAAAGCGCTTCGCTCCGCATCATTCGCCAGCAGGTCCATAAATACCAATGGCAATTCCGCCGGCCCGACAATCCGCACCGCGTCCCGGCTCTTAAACAAGTTCACAATGTCGCGAAAGTTTTCTGTGTGATTGCCGACCACAATCGCTACGCCATGCTGCGCCGGCTCAATGATGTTGTGTCCGCCACGTGGCGCCAGGCTCCCGCCCACAAACGCTATATCGGCGAGCGCATACAGCGCTGCCAGCTCTCCGATTGTATCCAGCAATAAAACTCCGCCTGCCATCGGTTCGCTAGTCCACACCGACCGGCGCCAGAAGCGAATCGACATCTGCTCCAGCAGCGCCGCAACGGCAGGGAAGCGCTCCGGATGCCGGGGCGCAAGAATCATCACCGCCCGTGGAAGTTGGACGAGTACGTTTTCAAATGCCTTCAGGAGTAGCGACTCTTCTCCATCGACGGTGCTGCCGCATACCAGCACAGGACCGGCGTGGCCCGCTCGAACCGATGCTCGAACACGCTCGACAATCGCGGGCGGCACGGGTGCTGGAATGTCGAATTTCAGATTCCCGCTAACCCGAACACGCTCCGGGGTGGCTCCGATATCTTGCAACCGCGTGGCATCTTCGGGCGTCTGCGCAAGAAACATATCTACGTTCGCCAGCAGCCTTCGCATCAATCCACGGAATCGCCGGTAACGCGGCCACGAGCGGTCTGAGATTCGCGCATTGACGACCGCAATGCGCGCACCGCTGGCGTGAGCCAGTCGCAAGAAATTGGGCCAAAACTCGGTTTCGGCAATCACCACCAGTTCTGGCCGCAGCTTCCGTAAATAGGGACGAATCGCGAATGCGAAATCCATTGGGAAATAAAACACGTTGGCCTCGCCAAAGCGATTGCGGGCCAGCGCCTGCCCGGTGTCCGTGGTCGTAGAAATAACAATTCTGTGGTGCGACTGCCGCCCAAGCTTCTCGACCAGACCCTCAACTGCAAATACCTCCCCCACCGACACGGCGTGCACCCAAATTATGGGGTCCCGTTCTCCCGGCAATTGAAGGCGTGCCGGAACTCGACCCAGCCTTTCCGTAAATCCTTTGCGATATTTGCCATGACGCGCCATCTGGAAGAGCCAGTAAGGCAGGCTCACAAACATGCCCGCGGCCAGCACCGCGCTATAGAGGAAGCTATAGAGAGAAGTGATCAAGTCCAGCCATTCTAAAGTGAAAGCGCCTTCATGCGCTGGGCAAGGAGACTTAGCCCTTACCTCCAGTGGAAACGGTTCCTGCAAAACCCATTCCAAACAACAGCGCGTTATTCTCTATAATCGAACTTATGCACCGAGTGCCGAGGTTGTATTCTGCGCGAATTTTCCTTGCCGCATGCGCTATCGCGGGGTCCGCACATTCTTTAGCCGCGAAGGACTTCGTCAAGCCCGTCGCGCAGCCCGCCAAGACCTATCCCGCCCATGACGATCACGCGAGCGACAAAATTGCCGTTGCCGCCGATCCCTACGACACTCCCGACAAGGCCAAGATTTTCTCCGTGAACTTTCACGAACACGGATTCCTGCCTATCTTTTTCATCGTCACCAATGACAGCGACCAGCCCATTTCCATCGCCAACATGCAGGTCACGCTTACCACGGCCAGCCGCGCCAAGCTCACGCCAACCACTTCTGAAGATATATTCCGCCGCCTCGGTAATCCCCACGCCAACATGCATCCAATCCCCGTACCCATCCCGCAGAAGAAAGTGAAAGGCTTGATCAGCCAGAAAGAACGGGATGAGGTCGAATCTTCGCAGTTCGTCGCCAAAGCCGTGGAGCCCCACACCACGCAATCCGGGTTCTTCTTTTTCGACGTCGAAGATGTCACCGCGCCCGTGGAAGGCGCACACCTCTATATCACCGGCGTCAATGATGCCAAAGGCACCGAGTTAATGTACTTCGAGGTTGTGCTGGAAAAGTAACCGGGGAGTCTCGCGTTTTCGGCGAAGCCGGGGCCACGGCCATTTTCATTTTCGCGATCATAACCCTCGCATACCCCATCCCCCAGCAAGCCCTTATAATCAGCCGATATGTCGACAACCGCACACCCTCCCGATGCCGCTCGGACTGCGTACGAACCGGTCATCGGCCTCGAAGTGCACATCCAACTTCTGACGGCGAGCAAGATTTTCTGCTCCTGCTCCACCCGCTTCGGCGCTCCGCCGAATACGAATGTTTGCCCCGTATGCCTGGGCATGCCCGGGGCATTGCCGGTGCTGAATCGCAAGGCAGTCGAATTTGCCACACGGGCCGCGATGGCGCTCAATTGCCGCATCAACGAAACTTCGATTTTCGCGCGCAAGAATTATTTTTATCCCGATTTACCCAAGGGCTACCAAATTTCGCAATACGACAAACCCCTGGCTGAACATGGATTCATTGATCTCTCCGCCAACGGAAGCAAAAAGAAAATTGGAATCACTCGAGTCCATCTCGAAGAAGACGCGGGCAAGAGCCTGCACGAAGGCTTTCCCGACTCCGACGAAAAGACGGCCATTGACCTCAACCGCACCGGCGTGCCCTTGATCGAAATCGTCAGCGAGCCCGATATCGCGACTCCGGACGAGGCCTACGAATATCTCACGCGATTGAAAGAAATAATTCTCTACACCGCCGTCAGCGACTGCAACATGGAGGAAGGCTCGCTGCGCTGCGATGCCAATGTCAGTATTCGTCCGCGCGGCCGGAAAGAACTCGGAACCAAGGCCGAAATCAAGAACGTGAACTCTTTTCGCTTCATTCGCGAGGCGCTGGTGTACGAGATAGCGCGCCAGATTGAAGTGGTCCAGTCTGGCGGCGAAATCGTGCAGGAAACTCGGCTCTACAACGCCCACGAAGGTAGGACGTACAGCATGCGATCGAAAGAGCAAGCGCACGACTACCGCTATTTTCCTGAGCCTGACCTGCTGCCGCTGGTAGTCGACAAGAAATGGCAAGCCGAAATCGCGGACACTTTGCCAGAGCTCCCTGAAGCTCTCCGCGCGCGCCTGGTAAAGGAATACGGCATCACCGAGTACGATGCACAAGTGCTGACGGTGTCGGGAGCACTCGCCGGCCAATTCGAAGCTGCAGCGATGGCCGCGAAAAATCCAAAACGAGTGGCGAATCTTGTGCAGAGCGAACTGTTGGGCCGCCTCAAGGCCAGAAATGCAGGGGTCGAGCAATCTCCGATCTCCATGAAGGGCGTGGCCGCCTCCGCTGACCTGGTGGAAAGCGGCGCCATTTCGGGCAAGATGCTCAAAGATCTCTACGATCTCTGCTTTGAACGCACCAAAGATTTCCCCGATGTGTACGAAGAAGAAGGCCGTCCGCAGCAATCCACCGATACTTCTGCACTAGAAAAAATTATCGACGAAATCATGGCCGCGAATCCCAAGCAAGTCGAACAATACCGTGCCGGCAAGAAAACCATGATCGGATTCTTCGTTGGCCAGGTGATGAAAGCTTCTAAGGGGCAGGCCAATCCTCAACTAGTGAATGAGTTGCTTACCAGGAAGCTGGAGTGATCTCGTTGTTCAAGAGCTCATTGTTCAAGAGCTCAGCATGTGACTTAAGTACTATCGTTGCGCGTGACTTCCGCAATCTGATTGCCGAGCCGTTCGCTCGATACGATGATGCCGGGCCTGTCTGCTCTAGGCTGACCATTCGAGACCTTCCATGAAAATCAAGCTGGACCGCATCATCAGCATAGCAACTCTTATAGCCGCGGTCGTGGCCATCGCCCTGGTGTTGAAAAAGCCAGCCCCGCTGGCGCAGCCGCAAGCCCAGGCTAGCGTTGCGGCTAGCGCTCAATCGCTTAACTCCGGGGCAGTTAGCCAGAAAGCGGACCAAGTGCCGCAGCCAGCGGCTCAAACTCAGCCAGCGCAACCATCTCAGTCCAGCGTTGGATATTTCGCGGCGCCCCAGGCTGCTCAGAATTCGCTCCCTGCACCAAGCTTGCAAGCGACAGCACGTTCTAACTCTGACGGCATCGGAGCGGCCATCAGTCAGGTGCTCAGTGCGAGCGCAGGCGGGGCCGCAGCCTTGACTCCGGATTCGGACGTGGGCAGCGGAGCTCCCAACATCAAAGATCAGAAAGTCGATTATGACGGAGACACCGTCCACGGACATTTCCTGACGGAGATTGCCGGGAAAGACGTCTGGGTCACAATTTCCGGGCACATGGGTCAGAAGGATGGGTATGCTACCTTCGAACCCACCGAGTTCAAAGTTGGAGACATGGAGGTGCCTGTGTCGCTAGTGAATCCTGCGCTGCAGAGGAAGCTGGCTGAAGAGAGAGATCGTCTCAAGCTTTCAGACCCTGCAGGCGCGAAGTAGAAACGAGACCGTGGCTTAGCCAGGCGGCAGCGCGTTCCCGGCAGCCACCTTCGCATACCATCGTGCTGATTCCTTGATCGTGCGTCGTTGCGTTTTGAAATCCACGTAGGTCAGACCGAAGCGCTGGCTGAAGCCTTCCGCCCATTCGAAGTTGTCCAATAGACTCCAAGCATGGTAGCCGCGAACGTCTGCGCCATCGGCCATCGCGCGCGCGAGCGTTTGCAGATATTGCCGGTGATATTCGATCCGGCGCGTGTCATGAATCACGCCAGTTGGGTCAGGGGCGTCGTTATAGGCGCAGCCGCTCTCAGTAACTTCAATTACCGGACGGTTGAAATCGCGGGTGATCCGCGTGACTACGTCATAAAGCGCCCGCGGCCAGATCTCCCAACCACAGTCGGTTTTCGGACCCTGCTCGCCGCCGACCATCTTTACCGGGCATAGCCATTGCTGTGCGTGAGAAAGGCGTTCGAGAGCGCCAGGCGCGGTCACAATGATGCGGTAATAAAGATTGATGCCGATGAAATCGAGCGGAGCTCGCATCTTGTCGAGATCGCCTGACTGGATCTTCATCGCAGTCTCCGGGAGAAACGCCAGGGCATCTGGATAGCGTCCGTTGAGCGCAGGTTCCAGGAACCATAAATTCGTCATGGCATGAGCCCGTTCGGTCGCCAACTGGTCATCTTCGGAGTTCGTCGCCGGCTCGCACGCCGACATGCTGAATGCAGTTCCTACTCGGGTGGAAGGCCGAATTGCTTTCAACGCTCGAAACCCGGCGCCCTGAGCCAGGTTTACGGTATGCGAAGCACGCAGGAAGTCGACGAGACTCTTGTGTCCCGGTGCGTGTGTACCCTCAAGATGGCCCAGGTCGACGAACGCGGATGGTTCGTTGAACAGCATCCAATCGGAGACGCGATCGCCCAGAGAGCGCGCCACCAACTCTGTGTAATCGGCAAAGCGAGATGCGGTGTCACGGTTCGGCCAGCCTCCGGAATCTTCCAGAGTCTGCGGCAAGTCCCAGTGGTAGAGCGTGACAAAGGGCCGGATTCGGGCTTCCAGCAGGGCATCGACAAGGCGGCTGTAATAATCGATGCCTTTCGAGTTCGCGGGGCCTGAGCCCGTGGGCTGAACTCGCGGCCATGAAATCGAGAAGCGGTAACTGTTCAAATTCATTGCCCGCATCAACGCGATATCTTCACGCCAGCGATGATAGGAATCGCAGGCTCCGTCACCGGTATCGCCATTTTTGATTCTGCCGGGCGTGTGCGCGAAGCGATCCCAGATCGATTCGCCCTTGCCATCTTCTTTCCATGCGCCTTCGATCTGGTAAGCCGCGGTGGCCGTGCCCCAGAAGAAATTACTGGGAAATTTAATCTCGGAGGAGGAATTGAACTGGATGTGTGGGGAACTAGGAAGCGGAGCGGAGTTCGTAGTGCGCGTCGCGTTCGAGGACACGCTGCATGCCGAGAACAGACCTGCGGGAAGCGCGGCCGCTATGCTTGCGGTGAGAGCGGATCGCGCAAATTCACGGCGGCTCAGGCGCAAAGTGGAATGAGGCTCCTTCAGGGAATGATACGACGCGTCAATCAATTGTGTTTTATTAACTTACCAGTCTTCTGCCCGGTCAGGGAGTTGTACAGAGTCTCCAGGAAAACATCTTCATTGACGAAATCTCCCGAATACTTCTTCCACGGGTCCAGCAGTTTCGCCTGCTTCATCTGGTCGAGCGTCTTGCCATCTTTCAACGCCTTCTGCACTGCATCTCGAGTTTCCCTCAGCATGCCGAGATAGCTTCGCACGTCATCGAGGTTCGAGACCGGGCCGTGCCCCGGAATGACTTTAACATCTGCCGGCAGTTGCAAGATGACCTGCTGCACGGCGTCAATCATGCCGTTGATGCTGCCGCCACTTTCCACATCGATGAAGGGAAAACCGTAGGTGACGAAGTCGTCGCCCATGTGAACCACGTTCGACCTGGGAAAGAAAATGATGGAGTCGCCGTCGGTATGGCCGGCGGGGAAGTAAAGCGCACGAATATTTTCGCCGTTCAAGTGCACGGTAACATCGTGATCGAAAGTAATGATGGGCAAAGCGTCATGAGGCGCGGGTTTCATGTCCATGTGTATTGAACTGCCATTGCCGCCCACCCCGCCGCTCTCCAGACGTTTGCGAACATTGTCCTGTGCAATGATCGGAGCCTGCTTCTGGAAGTATTCATTGCCCCCGGTGTGATCGGGATGATAGTGCGTGTTGATAATGAACCGCACGGGCTTGTCGGTGATACCTTTCAGCGCCGCCTGGATTTTATCGGCGAGCGGGGCGTACTGATCGTCGACAATGACGATGCCGTCCTCGCCAACCGACGCTCCAATATTTCCACCGGCACCAATCAAGATGTAGACATTTCCCGCTACTCTTGAAACTTTCATCTGTACTTTGCCGAAGTCTTGATCCTGGGCAACGGCGCACGCGACAAACACGCAGGCGGCAAACAGAATCCCCAAGTTACGCATGACTGTCCTCGATTTCGTTTTGACCACGGGCTGCCATTCTAACGCAATCGGGACAGCAATCTGCCGCAGGCATCAGCGCCAGTGGCGCAACAGTTTTTCCAGGATGTCGGCGGCGGAGACGAGTTGAGCCAACTCGTCTGCGGTCAGGTCTCCGAGGTGGTCCGCAAGATATTCGATGCGGCGTTGGCGGCCTTGCTGGAGAAGGCGCGTTCCTTTGGCGGTGGCGCAAATGTTCATACGGCGGGCGTCACTTGGATCGCGAGTGATTTCAATTAGTCTACTGCGCTTAAGCCCGGCGACAACCCGGCTCATCGTTGGCGGCCTGACCTGCTCGGCGGTCGCAAGCTCGCCTAACGTTTTTGCCCCGGCAAAGACCAGGACCGACAGAGCGGAGAGTTGCGCCGGCCCCACTCCGGAGGCTTCGTCCTGCTTGCGCACGCGGCGCAGCAGGTGGATCGCGGCGGAATGAAGCCGGTCGGCGGCCGCGATAGCGTCCCGCTGGGGAGCGATATTTTCGGCCTTGACTTTCGTCATCGAATATAGTTAGCTATGCTAACTAATTTAACCACGGAGGTCAAGTCATGGACGCAATCGCAACCGGAATCGGAATCACCCGACTTGGGCAGATCGCCGTCAACGCAAAAGATGTGGAACGCGCTGCCTCTTTCTATCAGGATATGTTGGGGCTGAAGTTGCTCTTCAAGGCGCCGCCGGGGCTGGCATTCTTCGACTGCGGCGGGGTGCGGCTCATGTTGGACCGGGCGGAGAAGCCGGAGTTCGACCACCCAAGCTCGGTCCTATATTTTGTCGTTCCCGACATTCACGCCGCGTACGGGAAGATGAAAGAGAGTGGAGTGCACTTTGAGGACGAACCACACATGATCGCAAGAATGCCGACACATGATCTGTGGATGACGTTTTTCCGTGACTCCGAAGGCAATCTGCTGGCGCTGATGAGCGAAGTGGCGCGATGACTGTCAGGCGTCTGTCCAGGCCGATTTCGATTGCCAATTTCCGGCCGACGACCGAAAATTAGCGCCACAGACGATTCCTTGAGGCCAGCACCACCAGCACTATCCGCGTCGGGTTTTGGCAGTGCGTGGTTTGCGCTTTGCGTGGCGTTTGCCCTGCATATTTCTGACGAAGCGACTACCGGCTTCCTCGGCGTCTATAACCCAACCGTCAGCATGTTGCGCGCGAGTTGGGGCTGGTTTCCGATGCCCACGTTTGAGTTTCGAGAGTGGCTGGTCGGGCTAATATTGACCTGCACACTGCTGTTCTGCCTGACTCCGATTGCTGAGCGCGGAATGCCTGGGTTGCGGCCACTGGCGTGGGTTTACGCTGTCATTATGTTTCTGAACGGGATGGGTCACACCCTGTTCTCGATCCTGGGACGCACGGTGGCATCTGTGACATTTCCGCGTCCGGCACCGAGATTTTATTCCTCTCGCCATTTCTGTTCGCGACTTCGGTGTGGCTGATGGTGAGGTTGCGGCGCACCGCGCGAGTGGATTTTCAACTGCCAACCGGCGATTGATCGTCGCAGGTCGGACGCGTGAATGGAACGGGCTGACGTCAAGCGCCAACTCATCGATGGGGCGCGCTGCACTGGCTGACCATGTCGGCGATGATCGCTTGTAATCCCGACTCGTCATCGAGTTCCGGAACGGTTCCTTGTTCTACCCCCTCAGTGCTCTGGCAGCCGTCGACCCGGTACACGCTCTTGGTCGACGTGACATTCTCATAAAAGAGTTGTCCCTGTGCGGCTGAATTGTTCTGGCACCATGAGGAATTGCAGCCGGCAGGTTTGCTGCACAGCCAGCCCGAAATCGTTGTTTTGGGGTAAGCGAAAGTAGAATCGGCTTGCCTGCCGCTGATACCATCCACAATGCTCATCGTCTTCCAGGCCGAGTATTGCGCTTGCCCAATTCTATTGCCGGCGGCGCAGGCGTTTACTCCGGAAGCACCGCTCCACGTGGAAACTGAGGTTTCGTTACCGTCCACATAAACTGGCGAGTCGGACCATGAGCCTTTCTTGCCAGTCAGACATTCATTTCCCGGACATACGGTGATTGGACTTGAGTCGGGATCGCAGCCCACGGACAAGTCGCTCAAGACCGGTCCAGACTCCAATTCAACGTGATTGAGATACTCGTGAGCTCCGTATTCGGCGAGTGAGTAGGCGATGGCGGCCGATCCTGCACTTGCTCCCTGGGCGCACATTCCTCCCCCGCTGTAGACATTCTTCTGATTGAGCAGCCAATTCAAAAGGGTTGCCGGCCGGCACGCCGCCGTCTTGATGCTGGAACCAGTTCCATTTCCTGTCTCCTGCCACGGAGTTTCCCAGGCCACCTGTACGGTTTGAAAGTCGTGGGTCGGAGGAGTGTAGGCCTGTACATATTGTGAAAAGCCGGCGGTAGTTCCATCTCCGCTGGTGAAAAACACGATGGTGCCGTCTTTGCCGCCCGGATTCAACACGCCATACGTGAAAGCTATGTCCAATGTGCCCTGGCAACTCACCGTACCTCCATAGCAGTCAGTTCCAGCGTCAAAGCCGTTTGGGCACGTGACGGACTTTACCGGCTGGTTCACCTTCCCCAGTGGCAAGGGGTTCGATTGGGCATGCACCGAGCCGCAGCAGAAAGTTATCGCGATACAAATGGCCGCATGAGCAACGAGAGTCCAGTTTTTCATTGTGAATATCCTCTCTAAGACGGGCGGAGAGCGTTCTTCAGTAATCCCGGTCAGGTTGTGGCAGCAATTCAACCTTAATAGGCCGACGTGGGCAGCAGGAACATCTAGAAGGTACATTCATGTCCTTTTGATTGTGATCGCCCGCCCGATACGGGACGCGATGCGCTGGGGGCTGCTATCATCGTTTCGAAGGATTTTTGCCAGTATCGACGTCATGATCGAACATTTGGAAGACGAATTCGAAGACGAAGAAGAGATTCCTTATATTTCCGGATCAGGAGAAGGACTTATGGAAGAAGGACCGACCACGCACGGGAGCGCGCGCCGCGATGAGGATATCGCGCTGGATTTGATGAAATTTGTCGCCATGACGACGGGGTATGGACGAACCACATCATCCGGCGTGGGATTTCAGGGCACCGGTTCGGCTTCGAAGCCCGATGAATACGCGGCACAATTGCTTGAGTTATATGGGAAGTGCAAGGCGGCCGTGGGCGGAAAGAAGTAGCGAGTTCGTTGTACCAGCGCCGTTTCAACAGAACTCCCGGGAACGGAGGGTTCCTTTCCGCACGCAGAGGGCAAGACCTTGGAGAAGTTTAGGCGAATAACTAAAGACCGCGGCTCCAGCCGCGGTCTTTTTCTTCTGCATTGTGCCAGCGCCAGTATTTCTAGCGGCGGCCTTTCTTGGCTTTCTTCTTCGCTGGTTTCTTGGCCGCTTTTTTTGTGGCTTTCTTTTTTGCAGGTTTTTTTGCAGGTTTTTTCTTTGCCGGTTTTGTCGGCGCTTTTTTCTTAGCAGGCTTTTTCGCCGGCGCCTTCTTAGCCGGTGGCGCTTTCTTCTTGGCCGCTGGTTTCTTCGGGCCACCGCCGGCGGGAGCAGCGGGTCTAGGTGCGGGTGGTGGCGGAGGAGCGGGAGTGGCGGGCTCGCTCATCTCGGGTTCGGGCACGCCCGCTTCTTCTTCCTCCTCCTCTTCTTCCTCAAAATCTTCTTCAAGCGACTCGCTATAGGCTCCGCTGTCGCCGAATTCTTCTTCTTCATCACGTCCGTAGAGTGTGGGATCGTAGAACGTCATTGCTCCTCCTGATCTTGATTTGACCTCCTGGCGCAAGAACGACCGCGCAAGGCTGCCGGGTACGGGAAATTAAAAGACCACCAGAACTTTGTGCTGGAACGGCGCGCGATTATAGCACGACGTTTGGTGCAGGTTGCAAGGACGCCAGCCACTGCAACCCACTCACCTCCTGTTATCACAGGCCGCGACGGAATGGAAGAAGATTCGCTAAGCTGAGGGGAAAATGAGAAGTCAGGTGAACCCCTTACTGGTCCGGGCCGGAAAAGGTCACGGGTTGCGAGATGCCTTCTGGTTATGCCCAAAAACAAACGAAGCCTGGGACATCCCGTCCCCGGTTATCTCGGCTCGCCCGTGCCCGCCAGCCGCATCACCTGCGGCTTAATGACGCGCTGTCGAGGATAGAAACTGTGCCCGATTTCAGGCCGGTGGAAGTGGGGGAAAACGTCACGCTGGCAGTACAGTTCGCCCCTGGCGCAACACTGTTTCCGCATGTTGAAGTCACACCGAATTGGGCGCTGGCTTTCATGGCCCCAATTTTCAAGGCTGTCGTGCCTGTGTTCGTCAGGGTGACCGCCAGCGGCGCACTGGTCGTGCCGCCGGTTTGATTCTTGAAGTTTAACGGTGTGGTGGGTGAGAAGCTGACTACTCCGGTGTTGAGCGACACGATGACATTGTCACTGTGATAATTGGCCAGGACGAAGTCCGTTTTTCCGTCCCGGTTGAAATCCCCCACTGCCACGTAGAGGATTTCCCTGCTGCTGGGATAGTACGTTCCCGGCTGGAAGGTGCCGTCGCCGTTCCCCAGGAACACACTGGTGCCGGCGGAAAACAGGGCGTTCGCCGCGACCAGGTCCAGCTTGTGGTCACCGTTGAAATCAGCCACTGCGACTGATATGGGGAAAGTGGTCGGATACTCCACCGCCGTCTGAAAGGTGCCATCGCCGTTTCCCAGGAGTACGTTGATCCCCGCCGCCTCCGCAATCGCCAGGTCGAGCTTGTGATCGCCGTTGAAGTCGGCCACCGCAATCTGAGCAGGAGACTCTCCGCTGGGATAACTTGTCCCGTACTGGAAGGTGCCATCGCCATTGCCCAGCAGAACGTTGATGCTGAAGTTGCCGGCCGTAACCAGATCGAGTATCCCGTCGCCGTTGAAGTCGCCCACAGTGACGAAATTCTCGTACGCCGGAACCGCGGGATTCGGTGCTGCCCGAAAGGTGCCGTCGCCGTTTCCGAGCAGGATGGTGAGATAGGTGCTGAGCGAGTTCGCCACCGCCAGGTCCAGATTGCCATCGTGATTGAAGTCTGCAACAACGACGGAAATCGCGCCCTCGCCAGCAGTATATGCAGTCTTTGTGTAGAACGTGCCATCGCCATTGCCCAACAAGATAACGACGTTGTTGCTATTAGTCTCCGCCGTCACCGCGAGATCCAGTATGCCATCATGGTTAAAATCTCCGACAGCAATGGATGTAGGGAAGGTGTTGGAGAAAAAAGGGCCGCGCGTTTCGAATTGGGCTAGGGCAGATGAGCTTAGGAGGAGGGCGCAGAACACGGCCAGCCCAATGCCACGCGGAATTGCAGCCCAGGGAACCATTTTACCCTCCTTGCGCTCTTGGGGGGGCGAAGCCGCGTCTTCGAAGCCGAGCGGGGGACGAACGAAAATGTAGGTTATCACAAAGCAGCGAACGCTCCCGAAGGAGCGTCCGCTGTCAGTTGACCCAGCTTTATGAGCTGGCTTAGTTGAATGGAACCGCCGGAAGTACGGGTGTTCCCTCCGCCCGAACAGCCGCCAGAGCCGAAGGATTGAAACCTAAGGCGCGAAGAATGGTGGGCGCCACTTGGGCAGTGCCCACCCCGGTGCTCACCGTCTTGGGTTGGAAGGTCGGGAAGGAAAGCAGCAGAACGACATTCGTGTCGTCGTGGGAGAACCCGCCGTGCTCCTCCTGTTTTGCGGTGCTGCCCGAGTAGGTAACGCCCACGTTCGGGGTCACGATGATGTCCGGTGTACGAGGGTCGTTGGTTGGGTTGTTGTAATTCAGCGAAAGTGACGGGCCGTAATAGATCTGCCCGAGCCCCACTCCGGTGGTCGCGGATGCGTTGGCTTCGATGATTGCGACAGCCGCGTCAGTATTGGCGGAGCTGGCCAGCCACAGCAGCGAGACGTCATCTTCGGTCGGGCCAATGCCGGTCGGGTTGTTGGTCGACTCTGAAAACGGCAGGTAGCCGGCATTAGAGAGCAGAGTAGCGGGGGATGTGCCATTGATGGTCTGACCGATGTAGCGGCTGGGATCGATCGGCGACTGGCCGTGTTTGGCGGTGATTACGATCAGCGTCGAACTTAGGAGCCCTTGTTTCTGCAGTTCGCTGACGAATGCTGCAATCGAGGCGTCGACGAACTGGAATTCGTTCAGCAGCGCCGTGCTGGGGGTAGCCTGAGCATCCAGATATCCGCCCGTCGTCTTGTTGCTCGCTTCGATGAGCTTCTGGCCCACGCTGAGCGCCTGGAAGTTCATGCCAAAGATGGTTGGAACCTTAGTCTGCTTAGTACGGAGGTGGTTCCAGCCGTCGATTTCGTTGACAATCGCGTTCACCTTCAGAGTGTCGTAGCACTGAATGTTCTGGAAGCTGTTGGTCCAGGCTGTCAGGTCGGCGCCGCCATCGACGATGTTGGTGCAGTTGACGCCGGTGGGGGTGATGACTCCGGGAAGACCGATCACGGTGGAGTTGATTTCGGGCGCGTAGAAGTCGTCGAGCGCGCTCGGACCGATGCCGGAAGCGACGGAGGCGTAGGCAGGGTGCTTGTCGGACCATGCTGCGTATCCGCCACCGTTGTGAATCACGCTAAAGATGCTGTTGGCACGGACGAAATCCCACGGGAAAACGGGCTTGCACCCTGTGTTGGGGTTACGAACCAAGCGCGCGGAATCGATGGAGGCGAGGCCGCCGTCGGTGAGCGCCGCGCCGGGAGCGCCGCCGTTTACCTTGGTCTTGTCAATGTCAATGCCTTCTTCATACTCGGTGGTTGTACCTGTCGGCACCCCAAAGGGGGTGCAGGGGCCTGCACCGAGGCCGTTGCCGGTGGTTTGCGCGGGAGCGGAGTAATTCCTGGAATAAGCGACGTCGTAATAAACACCGGTGAAGGCCGGGCTTCCGCCGGTGACGATGGCGGTCAGGCCAGGGAAGGAATCCGAAGGCTTCGAAGTGCTGGCGGCAACGTAATTGATTCCCGTCGTGCCAAGTGCAGCAATCGCCGGGCAATAAGGTTGGCCGTTGTTGGCGGTGGTGATGCCGTTGGCGCAGTTCAGGAAGTCAACCGCGTGCATGCCGTCGACGCTAATGAGCAGGACATGCTGGATCGAATTCGTGCTGGCACTTTGAGCAAACGCGGCCGAGGCCGAGAGTAAGAATGCAACGGCGGCGAGGCCGCCACTAAGTCTGCGAGAAAGATTCATAGGTCTCCTCCTGGGGGGTTGTAATTCAGAACTATCGACAGATAGCAGAAGGGAATGAACGGAGTGTAACGGCAACGTTACGCGAGCGTGAAAAGATGGTTAACGAAATTTCAGGTTCCGCGCAGGGACCTCGTTTGTCAGCGGGCGGGCTGCACGACGAGGATCATGCCGGGGCGAAGCGTGGCGACGTTTTGATTGTTGCGTTTCAGGGCCGCGACGGTGGTCTTGTAGGTGGTGGCGATGGAATACAAAGTTTCGCCGGATTTCACTTTGTGATGCAGCACGCTGGTCTGCTCCGACGACTCTTCTTCGGAAGAATCCACCGGTTTCGATGGGGCAACTTTGCCGGTCACCGCATGCGCCGGTTTCGGGGAATGCTTGGCCGCTTTCCCGGGAGCGGTCGAAGCCAGTTCACCAGTTGGCGAAACGGGCAAGTGTAGCGCGAGCACAGTTCGTCCACGCAGGCTGTCGCCGCGCAGGCCATTCCAGCGGCGAAGCATCTGTGGCGAAACTCCGAAGTTCTCCGCAACTGTTTGCACGGTGTCACCCTTGCGAACTTTGTAACGCGTGATCCGCCGCGCGTAAGTCGCGGTATCGCTGATGTGCTTGCTGGGCGCAACAGGAATAATCAGCTTGGCGTCAGGCGGGAGCTCGGTGCCGTCGAGATGGTTCGCTTCGGAAATTGATTTGGGCGTGCTGCGGTACGTGCGCGCCAGCGAAGCCAGGGTGTCGCCGGAATGGACCGTGGGATAACGCCACCACACTCGCATGCCGGACGGAATCGCGGCAATGGCAGTCTGGTATCGCGGTTTCGTCCCCGCCGGCAGATGAAGCTCGAAGGTCCCATCCTTGGGAGTGTTTAGCCGTAGCAGGCTGGGATTCAGTTGCTGCAGCTGGGCAGGCGTCGCGTCAACACAGTCGGCAACCAGACGCAAATCAACTGCGTAGTTGATGGTCACCGAATCAAACGGGGTCGGCTCATCCATGGAGACATCATCAAAACCATAATTCGGCAGATTCTTGGTCATGATGGTCACGGCCAGGATGATGGGAACGTAATTCCGAGTTTCCTTGGGAAGCACGTTGCGGCGGTAAAGCTCCCAGAAATCGGCATAACCCGTTCGGCGAACCGCGGCCTGCACTGTGCCGGGACCCGAGTTGTATGCGGCCATGGCAAGATACCAGTCGCCGAACTGGGCATAAAGATCTCTCAGGTGGTGAGCAGCAGCGCGAGTGGATTTCTCCGGATCCTGACGGTCGTCTACCCAGGCGCTGCGCTGCAGGCCATAACCGCGAGCCCGGCTTCCCATGAATTGCCAGATCCCGCGGGCTCCGGCGCGCGACACCGCCGTGGGCTGGAATCCGGATTCGGCTTGAGCAAGGTAAATCAGGTCTTGCGGGACGCCCTCTTCCTTAAGAATTCGAACCATCATGTCGTGGTAGCGTCCGGAGCGCGCGAAAGCGCGCTCGAAAGTTCCCCGCCCACGATTCGAGAAGTAACTGATATAACCGGCGACCTGGTCCGTCATCATGAGCGGCAGGTCGGAATGAGTCGATTTGATCTCCGCCTGCGCCTTCGCCCTTACATTGGGATCAGCCGCGGGAGTGATGCCGTTGGTTTCATCGATGGGCGCAGGCTCTGATTTCTGCGCTTCTGAGTCCGAGGCCGAGACACCGAGATTCAGATGGTTGACGCCTTCCGTGATCCGCTCGAACTCCTTTTCCAGGCGATCGTCGGAGCGGATGTCAAGGTTGCTTTCGAGCAACGCATTGATCGCGCTGTCAAAATTCTCTTTGGCTTCGTCGGTCTTGCCGGCATCGTAGCTGGCCAGACCTGCCTGATATTCTTTTTCTACCCACGCGACCAAATCCGCAACTGGATCGGAAGCTGGCTTGATTAACGGAGCTTCGGGAACGGCCTCAGCCGTGGCTGGAGGCTTCTGCTCACTCTGGGGAGTTGGTTGTGGTGGGGCGGGCTGAGTGAGCTGCAAAGTGGGCGCGGGCGCTTTCGCTGTTAGCGGCGGTGGCATTCCAGGGGGCGTCGCGGACACCGGCTTCTGTGCCGTCTGGCAGGACGCGCCAACCAGGGACAGTACCGTAACCATCGCGATCCGCATTTGGAGTTTCGCAACTCGCATATTTTTCTAAGAGATACGGATTACTTCCCTGGTGAAAGAGTTCCGTGGATTCTACCAAAAATCGTACCTTGCGGTCGTCTTCGGGTCAACGCCGAAAAGGAACTGTGTCGATTACTTAGGGCACCCGGCTTATGATTACCACGGGGACTTCCTGCCTGCCTTAATAATCAGACGGCGGAAGTCCGACAAAGGTTTGAAGCCGTGATCCGAAAAGACTCGATTTCAGCCCAACTCCGCCAGCGAGGGCCGGATCAGACGCGCCAGTAATCCGGCCGCCAGGTCTGGATTGCCTTCTTGATGTCCGTTCGGGAGAGCTTTTCCGCGAGCGCCCGCTCGGCCAGTTTAGGAACCTCCGCGTCGGAGGCGAAGCGGAGGGCAATCAGTTGTCCTTCGGTTAGCTCCGGAATCCGTGAGCGCAGTGGCTCAGCGCAAAGCGCTGTCAAACGCAGCCGCTCTTCCAGGCGGATGATGCGGTCCTGCAATCGGTTGGCATAAAGCCGAATCTTAAAGACCACAATCGCCGCAGCTACCGAGAGCAGAAACAACGCAGCCGAGTGCCAGCCGGGGTGCCAGAGGAAGTGGATCATGGCGGCGATAACGGAAAGAAGGAAGACCGGCAACGCGAAGAAGTGAAACAACGGATCGAAACGCCCATGATTGGCGAGAGTTTGCGGCATCTTTTCAGCCATTACGAAGGGCTCCTTGCGCGGACGTGCCAGTGTAGCAGAGGAACAGTTCTCAGTTTCCGTGTTGCGAAACGGCTCCGGTTTTTCTGGAGCTAAGAAGTGAGAACTAGCTGGATCAAGCCGGAATCTTTATTATTCTCAGGGTAGAATCCAAGGCAAGCATGAAAGCCATCCAGGTAAAACAAGTGGGCGGGCCGGAAGTTATGGAAGTGGTTGAGATTCCTCTCCCGCAGCCCAAGGCGAACGAGGCGGTCGTGAAGCTGGCCGCGTCGGGCGTGAACTTCGTCGACGTTTACTTTCGTGAGGGCAGGTACAAGGCGGCGCTACCTTTCGTCCTGGGGCAGGAGGGCGCCGGAGTGGTGACCGAGGTTGGCGCAGAGACGAAGTCTGTCAAGGTCGGAGATCGTGTCGCTTGGACCGGCTTGCAAGGGTCGTATGCCGAGTATGCCGCCGTGCCCGCAGAGCGTTTGGTGCCGATTCCACAGCGCGTGAGCGAACAACAGGCCGCTGCCGCCATGTTACAAGGTATGACGGCGCACTACCTGTCGCATGATACATATCCCCTGAAGCAAGGTGAGACGGCACTGGTTCACGCCGGGGCTGGCGGGGTGGGACTTCTCCTGGTGCAGATGGCACACAATATCGGCGCGCGGGTAATCGCCACGGTTTCGACAGAAGAAAAAGCCAAACTCGCCCGCGGGGCCGGCGCGCATGAGGTGATTCTCTACTCACAAGCCGACTTCGAAGCCGAAACCAAACGGTTGACTGGCGGCAAAGGAGTGGACGTGGTTTACGATTCGGTTGGCAAAACGACCTTCGAGAAGGGGCTGAACGTCCTGCGCCCGCGCGGGATGATGGTGTTATTCGGCGGATCGAGCGGAGCAGTCCCTCCGTTTGATCTGGTGGCGCTATCGCAGAAGGGGTCGCTCTACGTAACCCGACCGACCCTCGTGAACTACATCACCACGCGCGAAGAATTGGTGGCGAGGTCGGGAGCAGTATTCAGCATGATGGCGACAGGCAAGCTGCAGTTACGCATCGAGTACACCTATCCTTTAGCCGAAGCTCAGCAGGCGCATCGGGATTTGGAAGGACGGAAGACTACCGGTAAGCTGCTGCTGATACCCTAGGGCGAACGGTCAGGGCCTTAAGTAACCGTTCATTGTCAGGTTGACCGCTGCTGCGTGCCCGCATGCGCCCAACTGCAACCAACAGGACAGTCATGAAAGCAATCCGCGTACAACAGACGGGCGGGCCGGAGGTGATGGAACTCGCGGAGGTCCCGCTTCCGCAGCCAAAGCCTGTCGAAGCGGTGGTGAAGGTCTCAGTCGCGGGAGTCAACTCGATTGATGGCTACTTCCGCGATGGGAGGTTCCGCACGCCCCTGCCGTTTATCCCCGGGCAGGAAGGCGCGGGTGTGGTCACCGCGGTGGGCGCGCAGACCAAAACGGTGAAAGTGGGCGACCGCGTGGCGTGGAGTGGAGTGCTAGGCTCGTACGCCGAGTTTGTGGTGTCCCCCGAAGAGCATTTGGTGCCCGTGCCAGCTTCTATAGGCGATGAGCAGGCGGCCGCCTCCATGGTCCACGGCCTTACCGCTCACTATCTGGTTAGCGATGCGCACAAACTGAAGACGGGCGAAACTGCCTTGGTGCACGCCGCCGCAGGCGGAGTCGGGCTGTTGTTGGTGCAGATGGCGCGCGCCATCGGCGCTCGTGTGATTGGCACGGTTTCGAGTGAGGAGAAAGCTCAACTGGCACGTCAGGCTGGCGCGGATGAAGTGATCGTCTTCACCAAGCATGATTTTGAAGCCGAAGTGAAGCGTCTGACAGATGGCAAAGGTGTCGAAGTGGTGTATGACGGAGTAGGCAAGGCGACCTTTGACAAGAACCTCAACGTCATGCGGCTACGCGGGATGCTCGTGCTCTACGGTATGTCAAGCGGGCCGGTGCTGCCGGTGGATCCGGCAAAGCTTTCGGAGAAGGGATCGCTCTATATGGCGCGCACCACGCTGGCGCACTTCACCGCGACTCGCGAGGAATTACTGGCGCGCACCAGCGCGCTGTTCCGCATGATCGCCGAGGGTAAACTCAAATTGCGGATTGCGAAAACCTACCCGCTGGCCGATGCCCCGCAGGCGCACCGCGACGTGGAAGCGCGCAAAGTGGCGGGCAAACTGCTGCTCATTCCCTAAGAGTGTGTTTTCAAATTAGACGGAGCTTCGGAAAATCTTGACTGTAGCGATTGGCATCGCGCGTCATCAACCTGTCCGCTTGCAGCACCGCGTGCGATGCGATTACGAAGTCCGCTGGCAAACGCTTTGGCTGACCTCCGCCGGAACGGCGACGGCGAACGGCATAAGCCGCGAAGCTTGCCGCCGCTAAGTGCCAGACATCCTCTCCAAGGTCGAAGTCGACTGCGATGGCCATTTCCTGGAGTAACTTCTGAACCTGTTGCGGGTCGCCGGTGGGAATGGCCGAAAGCTCGACGAATACTGGTGCGCTTACTACCAGCGCCCCCTCGGCGCGAACTTCCGACAACTGAGCGGCAATGGTGGCCGCCGACGGTCCCCCCGACCAAAACAGGGATAATATGTTGGTGTCAAGGGCCGTCCTCATTCGTAATCTTTATCGCTGCGCATTTCGTCGATCCAAGCCTTGATCCCCTCCTCGCCACCGGGGAACGGGCCCAAAATTCCGATGTACTTTTCGAAGGGGTTGGCTTCCGAGCGTGCAGGCCGAATCACGGTGCGGTCTTCCTCCACCACAAATTCGACGCGGTCGCCGGTTTCCAAGCCGAGGCGTTTACGAATTTCCTGAGGGACCGTCAGCTGGCCTTTGCTGCTCATGGTGCTGAAGTAATTCATCCTTACCAATACTCCTTACAGTAAGGATATATGGTTCTACCCAGGTTTAGCAAGAGGAAACGCTATTTTCTGCGCGAGTAGTTCTTCGCGTAAGCCGGAACTTCACGGCCAAGTTGGAGCCGCACATCGTCAACCGGCTCCCGCGCCACCATCTCCAGTGGCACCACTCCCGCCCATGTCGGAAACGAATAATCTTCCTCATCGTCCACCACCGGCCCCTGGCGCACCTTGGCCGAGAACTCTTCGATCGGCACGCGAAGCACGGACGTTGCCTTAAGTTCCCGCTCATTCGGCTGGCGGGAATCCGTCCAGCGGCCGGGAATGATGTGTTCAGAAAGCAGACGCAACGCCTCGATCTTTTCTGTTGGATCACCCACCAGAGTGGCCTTCCCGAGCACAACCACCGAGCGGTAATTCATCGAGTGATTGAAGATCGAGCGGGCCAGCACGAGTCCATCGAGCAGAGTGACGGTAATGCATACCGGCACACTCTCTTTCATCTGCCGCAACATGCGGCTGGCGGCGGAGCCGTGAATGTAGAGGCTGTCGTCCTTGCGTCCGTACGAAGTTGGAATGACGAAAGGCTGGCCGTCGACGACGAATCCGACGTGGCACAGAAAGCCTTCGTCAAGGATGCGATACGCGTCTTCGCGATCATAGACAGCACGATCCGCCTCGCGGACCAGACGGGTCCGCGGCGTAGGTGTGTAGGGCTGGGACATGGAAGAACGAACTCCGGCAAACGCCAAGGATGGGTGAAGCAAAAGTGTAACACCAGCCTCTGGCTAAACAGCCGGGAAGATCCCGCACCGGCGCGGAATTCGGACCACAGCCGATTCCAAACTAACGCTACCAGTACAATTTCAGCGCAAACTGGAACTGACGTGGATCATAAGCCGAGGTGGCTTGACCGGCATTGGTAAACAACGGGCTGACTGCGGCCACGTTATAGCGATTGGCGATATTAAACATGTCGACAATCAATTCCGTGTTGAAGCGTTCGCCGAAGTAAATGCGTTTGGCCACGCGCAAGTCATCGAAGACAGTCCAGGGAGTAATCCCGGCATTGCGGCCCAGATTGCCGTCAAGGGACTGAAGGGTTCCATTGAAGTTCGCGATGCAGGGTTCCTGGAAAACGCCGGTGGGTGAATATTTCGAACTCACTGGGGAATATCCGAGGGCTGTGCAAGCTGGGTTAACGAAGGTGTTAGGACGGCCGGTTAGAGAGGACAACTGAAAATTGTCATCCGCGCTGGTGATGATGTTGAAGGGACGTCCGGAGTCGAACTCAACCAAAGGCGCAACCGTCCAATAGCTGAAGAACTTGCTGGTAAAGCCGTCGCCTCCAAGCTTGCCCGACTGGTAGACGCCGCTGAAGACGAAGCGGTGACGTTGGTCGAACAGCGATGTGGAGCGGTCCGCGCTTGGGAAATAACTGTCCTGTGGAGTGAGAGTGGATTGCAAATCCGTCGAGTCGTCGATGGCATGCGACCAGGTGTAGGAGGCGAGAAATTCGTAATGCCGGTTGAAGCGCTTGCGCAGGTTTGCGCTGAATCCGTGATAGACCGAGCTACCATTCGAATAGTTGGCATCCATGTCGCCAAACGGGATGCAGTTTGCAAGCGTCGCGGGGTTGCAATTGGCATTGAATCCCTGGTTCGTCAATCCCTGCAACATGGTCTGAGCCAGGCTCACGCATGCACCGCCGCCGCTGGCGAGGTAGGCTCCGGCAATCGAGGGGTTCAACCCCGAGGGCCGGAAGAAATTCATCAGAGAGGCGTCAACATACGGTGTTCCCGTAGGACTAGCTCCGCAGCCGCTGACGGTGAAAGGACTCGACGGAGGAGCCTGTCCCGCGGCAACTGCTGCCGCAGAGGCCGCGTTAAAGTTCGTCACCATCAAGTCGCCACGAATGGTATTGGCGTTAATCGGCCGGTTGAGGTGCCGGCCGCCATTGAAGTTATACGCAAGGTTGAGAGCGAACCCGCCACCCAGATCGCGTTCGATACTGAAATTTGCCTGCTGCGAATAGGAATAGACAAAATTCTTGGACTGGGGATAGCCGAATGGCTGAAACGCAAGCGGCAGAAAGGTCGATGGGTTCAAGTAGTTCTGGTTCAAGAAAACGGAGTTGGGCAGAAAGGCGTTGAACTGTTGCTGATTGGGTTCATATCCGAGTGCGCTAGCGGTGGCGGGGTTGGTCGAGACGATGCAGGGGTTTGCGAGGCTGGTGTCATTGATGGGCAAGCCCTGAAAGATCGGAATTGCGTTCAGATTTGCAGGGTTGCCCTGGCCGAAGATGGCGTTGGGGTTGCCGCAAACTCCGGTTCCGGCGAATGCCAGCTGCCCGCTAGTCGAGCCGTCCGATGCGTCCCCGAGAAAGTAGAGTCCAAGCAGCGGATGATCATAAAAAAGGCCATAGGAGGCGCGCACCACTGTCTTGCCATCGCCCTTCGGATCCCAAGCCATACCGATTCGTGGCTGGATGTTGTTGGTGTCCGTCTGAATACCTTTTTGTAACCCCAGATAGTTGTAGCCAGCCTGCGCGAGCGCCGTTGGCGCCCTGAACTGCGGCGGAAATTCGACGTCGTAGCGGACGCCATAGTTCAGCGTAAAGGTCGGGCCAATGCGCCAGGAATCCTGCCAGAAGACCCCCAGCGGCTTGTTCGGAAATGAATCATGAGGGTTGCCGAATCCCTGGATGAAGTCCCCCGGCAGGCCCGCGCCGTATGCCTGAACCGGCGACAGGTTAGGGAATCCGTCGCCCGGAATGGGCGAAATAAATCCCAGGCTGGCGGAGCTGAACGTCCCGAAGTCATATACACCGCCGTAGTTCACGGTAAAAGTCGCGGTGGTGGAAATGTAGTTGAAATCCACGCCGAACTTGGTGTCATGGCGGCCTTTGGTGAGAGAAAAATTGTCCGCGATTTGGTAGCGCTGTTCGACGCGCTGAATGTAGGAGTAAGGCTCGCGGCCGAAATACGCAAAGCCGGGAATGTTCACCGCAGGATCGGATCCTCCCGGAATCGCCGTGTTGTAAAAGTAGGAAAGACCGCGGCGGGCATACTGAAAACGCAACTCGTTCACTCGGTTGTTGCCGATCGTCCAGGTGTCCTGAACCACCCCGGCGACATCGCGATAGGTTTGCTCGGAGGTGCGGGAGTAGCCGTTCTGTCCGAAGGGTTGGTCCTGTCCGCTCACCTCGAGCCCCGTCTGCGTGCTGGGACTGACATTCGCGCGCAACATCAGACGATTGCTGGTGCTGATGTTATGGTCGATGCGCAGCGAGTAGAGACTGGTTCCCTCGAAGACGGGGAAGTTTCCCACCTGCGATGCCAGCGTCTGGTAGGAAGCCGGAACCGGAGCGCATGCACTCCCGGGCGGGCACGTTGTCGGGAACCCCGCCCAGCTTGAAAGTGCACCGGATGTCGCGCCCTGCACGAGTTGTGTGGGCCACGCTCCTTGAATAGCTTGGCCGGAAGATGCGCCGGTGAGGACCGCATATTGTTCCACTCCAGCCAGGAAGGCGGGATTGGCCTCGGCCGCTAGGGTTGCGGGGTTCGTAAAGAAGCCAACCTGATCCGGCGTCAGCTGCAACGTTCCGAAGGGCAGTGCTACCTGCGTAGTGTCAAAGGGCACCAGTCCAAAGTTGTTTGCCCCGATGTCGGAGAATCCTGTCTCGTGCCGCCGTGTAACTTCATAAGCAAAATAAAAATATGTCTTGTCTTTCCTGATCGGTCCGCCGAATGCCGCTCCCGCCTGTACCCTGGTGTAGGCTGGCTTGGAGCACGGCGGATTGGGACAATAGGCAAAGGGATTCACCGCCTGAAAATCGCGGTCGCGCAGGTAGCCAAATACGTCGCCGTGGAACGCATTCGATCCGGATCGCGTGATGATGTTCACCACCCCGCCTGAAGCGCGACCATATTCGGGAGCGTAGTTGTTGGTGATGATCTGAAACTCCTGCACTGCCTCCTGGGACACCGTGGAGCGAACTCCGTTGGTAGCGTTGTCGGTGTAGTCCGCACCGTCCACGTTCACCAGATTCGCGCGTGCGCGTTGGCCGCTCATGTTGAGTCCCGAGGTAGGCGCCGCGCCAGTATTCGGGGCGCTGTCGCGCTGCACCTGAGAATCCGTCAAGGTGAAATTGATGTAGTCCCGGCCGTTGATTGGCAGATTATCAATGCGCCGTTGACCAATCGTGTCAGTGCTCGAAGTGCGCGAGGTCTCGATCAAGTCTGCCTGGGAGCTGACCTCTACCACTTCTTTACCGGTAGCCACCGCCAGCGTCACCGGAAGTTCTACCAAGCCCCCCACGGTAATGCTCACATCCTGGGCTTCAGCTTTGCCGAAGCCGGCGGCTTCCACGGTGACGGCATAGCTGCCCGGAGGCAACTGGCGAACGCTGTAGCCTCCCTGACCGTCGCCCGTGGCGCTGCGGACTAAGCCTTTGGCCGCATCCCCTACGGTGACTGTAGCGCTGGTCACCAGACTGCCTTTGGCATCCTTCACAGTTACATGCAAGTCGCCAGTAGCCACACCGCCCTGGCTGAAGGCCATCAGAGAGGAAAGCAGCACGGCCATTGACAGGACGAGCCTTGAGACGGACAAAAATTTCAGGTTGCGTCGAATCGTAATTGCGTCGAGTTTGATTGAACGGATCATGATGGCTCGGATCATGATGGCTCGGATCGTGATGGCTCGGATCGTGATGGCTCGGATCGTGATGGCATGGATCATTGAGTCTCCCTTGCCCCCCGACACGGTGGCGGCAGATACCCAAACGGCAGATGGCCAAAATGCGCCCAAGATTTTCAGGATGATAAGTCCCGCTGGGTTTTACA